>Ga0256405_10003903_pt1 | contig 29487 bp, 27 predicted proteins | sample RumenRJG_02DNA_FD_189096 | JGI IMG/M metagenome (GOLD analysis project Ga0256405, IMG submission 189096) | Bovine rumen microbial communities from Lethbridge, Alberta, Canada - RJG_02 | ecosystem: Host-associated > Mammals > Digestive system > Stomach > Rumen | place: Canada: Alberta... | reverse complement strand
TGGTATAACAATAAAAGAATAAAATTGAGATTAAAAGGAATGAGCCCGGTACAATACCGAGCTCACTACTATAGAGAGTTGAATAATTAATGTTTAATTTAATGTCCAACTTTTCGGGGTCATATCAGAGCAGCTGCCCTTTTTAATCTGATTTAAGAACGCTTTTTTGCTAATTTGTTTTTATTTTTCATTTATTCTTCGTATCTTTGTCGCTAATAATCATTGAATAGACAAAAACTAATTAAATTATTGGAAATATGAGCAGATTTTATGCCAGTGCCCTTTTATGGGTGATGCTGTTGGGGTGCCCTGCTACCTTATGGGCCGATAAAGATGATGATGTGAGTGATGCTGACCTCAAATCGCTCTATGAGCAGATTGACGATGCTATCAGCAATTCCCCTCAGTATGTAGGTGCCCGTCAGCGCCAGATCGACGAACAGCTGCAGCTGTTCCACAGCGAAGCCGACGGCGAGCGCAGATTCCTGATTGCCGAGGAGCTATTCAATCTCTACAAGCCATTTAAGAACGATTCTGCCCTTCACTATGCTCAGATGTGTGTCAGTCTTGCCGATAGCCTCGGACTTCGCGCTCAGGCTGGCAGATATCGTGCGCTGATGGCCCGCCAGTGCTCCAATGCCAGCATGTATGTCGAATCGCTCGGAATCCTCGGTCAGATTGACAAGTCTCAACTCGACCGTCAGGGACTTACCGACTATTATGATGCCTATATGCACGTTTGCGGAGAGATAGCCAACTATTCGCTTCTCCCCGAAATCAAGAATCGTTATTGGGCCATGCAGGACCACTATCGTGACTCTGTACTTCAGGTGGCTGATCAGGGTAGTGGTGAGTATCTCTATCTGACGATGATGGCACTTTGCAGCCAGCAGAAATTCGACGAAGCGCTCGCTGTGAGTGACCGTTGGTTGAATATGGTTACCGAGGGCACCCATGAGGATGCCTATGCTGCCTATTTCCGCCATATCGTATATGCCAATATCGGTAATGAGAAGATGGTGCGCTATTGGCTCGGTAAGTCGGCTCTTGACGACATCAAGTGTGCCGTCATGGATCAGGCTGCGCTTATCAATCTGGCTGAACAGTTGAATGCCGACGGCGATATTGACCGTTCCTATAGTTATATCCGTTTTACATGGTACTGTAACGATTTCTTCAATACGCGACTGCGTTCCTCGCAGATTGCGCCGGTGCTGAGTGTCATCGACCGTAACAACACCGATATCTCAAGTCGCCATAATATGATTCTCACTATTTCCGCCATCGTTTTCTGTGTGATGGCCTTATGCCTGTTCTTCATGTTCCGTTATGTGTCACGTCAGAAAACAAAGTTGATGCAGGCACGTCAGGAACTCTCCCAGGCCAATGAAGAACTGCAGCAGTCGAACAAGAAACTGCAGTGGATGAACGACCGGGTCATGAAGAACAACAAGAAGCTCTTCGACATGAACGAGGAACTTCGTAAAGAAAAAGGTTTGGAATAGTCCGTATCAGATGTGCTGAAGTGGATCATGGGGTCGGTTCTTCTGATCATTTTTCAAATTAAGTGAAATGCGAATGAGACAAGTAATAAAGCATAGAGATATCAGACTTTTGAAAATGATCAGGAGAACCGACCCCGTGATTCCCAAACTCTTTAAAACGGGAAAAAGCAGAGTAGTCATAAAATAATTGGCAAAAGATTTGGCCGTCTCAAATGAATTTCGTATTTTTGCACCGAAGGAATGCGACTATATAGGATAGGAGCCCCGTTTGGATCGGCAAGCGACCTATTAATATAGGATACGACGCTCCGCCTAGGACAAGAGCCCCGTTTGGATCGGCAAGCGACTTGTTAAGGCGGAGTTATTATTTTCTTAGTTCTTCTATACCAACTTTGAATGTATGTTCGTCGATGATGGCATAAGGCTTATAGATATTGCCATCGGTCATTTTCCGCATACACAGGATTGTCCTGCATCCCAATTCTCTGCTGAAATAAGCAAAATAGGCACTCTCATAGTGCTTACCTTCTGCAACGGGTCTCCATCCCAGGTAAGTTGCCTTAGCCAGATAACCGGGTATATCTTTAGCTAAAGCATTTTTTATAGCATTGAATTTGTTGTCTTTGGTATTCTTACTGACGATGGTTTTCAAATCCGTCTTAGTTATTTGCACCCGCATTGTTATCTCATTTGTGATAATGAAATACATGGGTCTTTCTTTTAGGAGTTCTGCTAGTTGAAGCACTTCATTCCTAATACGCTTGCTTTCTGCAAAATATTCGCTTTGAGTTCTGCTGTTCATAATACTTTGATTTTAGATAACAGGTGCAAAGATAGTGCTATCTTCCGAAACTACCAAATAATTCCCGGAAAATCTTCTTATGATGGTAACGTACATCGTCCCTGCCCCCTTCAACTTGAGGTGACATTTTGGCACCTCATGATTTCCTTCGGCGCACAAAGGAATCACATCTTAGCAAGAATTACCTCTCTCTCCCTTTGATCCTTGAGCGGAGGGTGCGTAAGGAGGCTGGCTTGACGTCGAGCATTTGGGCAATGGTGTCATCATCGTAGTGCAGATCATCCTGAAGTATGAGGAAAACGTATTGCGCTGGTGTCAGCGAGGTGTAGGTGCGTTCCCACACTTGCCAGCGTTTGGGGCGCAACTGGGCAAAATAGTCTAATAGGCAATGACGCTCATCTACTGACATATTGCTAATGCATTCCTTTTCTTGTAGTTTCACAAAAGCCCTTGTGCCGATAAGCAGTTTGTTGGAGATACGCTCTCGGCTGCTCTCTATCTGCCGGTTCAGTTCGGCAATGGTTTGTTCACTGGCCTCACCACTCTGTTGCAGTCGTTCTATCTCTGTCTGGCTTTCTGTGATTTGTCTGGCATTCTCGTTGAGTTGGAATCCCATTTTGTGTATTCTCCTGCGATGCCACCAGATGCCGATAACCAATAAGACCACAGCAATGACGATCACACACATCATCTCCATCATCCGATGATGTACCCTTTTCTCTGAACGCTCTTCGTCATATTTCTGCTGCCAGTCGGCAATCTCCAGACTATGATTGGCTTTCATGATAGAGTCGGTAAATGCATCCTTTTGTCGTTTCATGTCCAAAGCAGCGCTCTTGTCGCCAATCTTTTCATAGAGTTTGGATAACATCTCCATCGAATGGCTGCGCATCAACGGATCTTTTTCCGTCAGGCATTTCCTTGCCGTCTCGATGGCCTCTTGATAATGTCCCTGTGCTTCCAAGAGCCTAGCCTCAACAATATACCCCTTAAAACTACTGGCTGCTTTATCATTCTTCCATTTCTTCAAATACTTCTTGGCATTTTCGTTATCACCTTGTTCTTGATACATCGCCGCAATATTGTGATAGATGTCAGCCCGCAAGATGCTGTCGGCCAAGTCTATATAGTCCATGCTCTTGAAAATACAGGCATAAGCGCTGTCACTCTGATCCATATATGCATAAGACGATGCGCACATCTGGAGGGCCCTTAACGTCATGACGCTGTCGTTCAATTTGAGACTGCTCTCCAGAAACTTCTGCGAGTATTCCAGAATAAGCGGATGGGTAAAACAATTATAATTAGCAAAGGCCAGATTCTCATACACCATGTTCTTCAGCAGTTCGTCATCCGCATCCTCAGCAATTGTTTCAGCCACCTTATAATCTTTAATGGCATCAAACGTCCTGCCGAGTAAATGCCTTCTGATACCAGCCCGGTAATAATAGGCACGACCACGATGCCAGGCGTCGCCGTGCTTATCGTAGTAATCCACGCAGGTCGTAACGAGCGAATCGCCATCTGCCTGATGCAGCACGATATAGTCCGTCATCACCTTCAGCAGATGGTATTCAGCCAGATCCGCTTCAGAAAGCGAAGTCGTGTCCACCTTATTTATTAGGACGCGTGCGGAATCTGGATGCTGGTGTATGATGTCTGTCGCCTCTTTTAGCATTGGATGACGCGCCTCACCACAACCCGATATCATGGTAATGATTACTAATATCCAACCAATTCTCTTCATATTATTTTTGTTTGATTGGCAAAGTTAATCATTATATTCGACTTGATATCGCCCGATTGATATTTTAAAGAATATTTCAAAGAATTTAAGAGTATCACCCTTCGTTAAGCGTTACAATTTAGCACTTTTTTCTTTGTGATATTTTATTTATACTCTTCATTATCAGTTTTTTATATTCCAAATTATTGTAACACCAGCTTTTCCATTTTTTGCCAGAATCCTTTGCCTAATTCAGAAACTCCAAATACCTTTGCATCTCAAAAAAGGGCCAAAAGAAGTTTTTTTAAATTTAAAAACAAAAGAGAAAATGAAGAAAAAACTAACAATGTTTTTAGCCGGTTTATTCCTATTTGTAGGGAGTGCACTGGCACAGACAAAAGTATCAGGTACGGTCTTGTCTCAGGAAGATGGTCAGCCGATTATCGGAGCAGCCGTCAAAGTGACAGGTACTAGCACTGGTATGCTAACCGACGTGAACGGTCGTTTCACGCTGACTTTACCAGCAGGCAAGAACCAACTGGAAATTACCTACTTGGGATATGAAGGCAAGACTGTGACAGCCAAGAATGGTATGCGCGTATTTTTGAAAACCGATGCTGCTGCCCTCGATGAGGTCATTGTCGTGGCCTATGGTACTGCAAAGAAATCAGCCTTTACAGGCTCTGCCGCCACGATGAAGGCAGAGGACATCTCTAAACGTCAGGTGTCGTCAGCTCTAAACGCACTAACGGGTTCCGTTAGTGGTGTTCAGGTGACTAGTTACGACGGGCAGCCTGGTAAAGATCCTACTATTCGTATTCGTGGTGTTGGCTCTATGTCAGCCAACAGCAAGCCACTCTATGTAGTGGATGGTGTACCCTTTGATGGTAATATATCCAGCATCAATCCTGCCGACATCGAGACGATGAACGTACTGAAGGATGCATCAGCTTCCGCTATCTATGGTAGTCGGGGTGCAAATGGCGTAGTCATTATTACTACAAAACAAGGGAGAAAAGGACAGGATGCCGTAGTTACACTTGATGCCAAGTGGGGTGTGAACAATCGAGCTGTTCCCAATTATGATGTCATTGACAATGCTGGCAGTTATTATGAGACCATGTACCGTGCATTATATAACGAGTATTATTATGCTATGGACGATGTTACTGGGGCGCGTGACTATGCAAATAAGAATATTTTCACGAATGAGGGTTGTCAGGTATTTACAGTGCCAGAAGGTCAGGACTTTATCGGTACAGACTTCCGTATCAATCCCAATGCTCGCCTCGGCTATTCAGACGGGAAGTATTATTACACACCAGACAACTGGTATGACGAGATGTATAACACTGGCAATCTGCGCCAAGAGTATAATGCGACCGTTTCAGGCTCCACCGACAAGATGAACTATTATATGTCGCTTGGCTATCTTGATGATAAGGGTATCATCAATTCGTCTGCCTACAAACGCTATAGCGGACGATTGAAGGCAGACTATCAGGCCAAATCCTGGCTGAAAGTTGGAGCAAATCTGGCTTATACCTTTGAAAAACAGGAAGCACCAGGTTTTCAGAATAAGTGGGGCTCATCGGGCAATGCATTCTTCATCGCAGACAACATTGCTCCTATCTATCCTATCTATGTGCGCAATGCCGACGGTTCATATCTCTATGATGCCATGGGTATTCAGGTACTCGACACGGGTACAAACACGGGGCAGAAGCGTAAGTTCTCAGCTGGTAATCCTGCCATCGACTTAAAGCTGAATAGCTATAATCAGGAGACAAACTACATTAATGCTAAAGGATATGCCATCATCGATCTTCCTCTGGACGGATTGAAGTTGAACGCCTACTTGAATGCCTATGCCTCAGACAACCGCGAGAATAACCTGTATAACCCCCACTATGGTAGTAGTTCGAGCACTAATGGCGCAGTGAGTGTAAATCATTATCGCCGTCAGAGTTTAAACCAGCAATATCTGCTGACTTATCAGCATGACTTCGGACTTCATAGCATCGACTTGCTGGCTGGTTACGAGTCTTATGACATGAAATACCGTCTGTTGGAGACTAGCAAGCAGAATATCTTCCTCGATTATGTAGGCGAGCTCGATAATGCCATTAAATATCCATCATCACCGAAGTCGAACACTGTCCGATATGTCACAAAGGGCTGGTTAGGACGTGCCCAGTATAATTACGCTCAGAAATACTTCGTCTCAGCTTCTTACCGCCGCGACGGTTCTTCTCGCTTTGCTGAAGGACACAAGTGGGGCGATTTTGGTAGTTTGGGTGCTGCATGGCTCATCTCTAAGGAGTCGTTTATGAAGCCTACTGCCACATGGCTCGACGAACTGAAGTTAAAGGTCAGTTACGGTATTCAGGGTAATGACCACCTGATGAACGGCCTTGACGAGATTTACTATCCCTATCAGGATACCTATACCGTCACCGACGTTAACGGTACAGCGGTGCCGATCTTCAATGGCTATAAAGGCAATAAGGATATATCTTGGGAGACTAGCTACTCCACCAATATGGGAATAGAGTTTGCTCTTTTGAAAGGACGCATCAGTGGTAGTATCGAGTACTACAACCGTACCACGAAAGATATGCTCTACTACAAACCCGTACCCGTATCAATGGGGTATGATTCCTATCCTATCAATAGTGGGTCGATGTACAACCGGGGAATAGAACTGAATCTGGAAGGTACCATATTGAAACTGAAAGATGTTGAAATCCGTCTTAACATGAACCTTACTACCGTAAAGAACAAGGTTACAGCCTATCCAGAGACCAATAAGGGCAGCATGCGCATTATTGAGGAAGGTGGCAGCATCTATGAGTCTTACTTGCGCAGTTATGCAGGTGTATGGCATGGCGACAACAGCGAATACACGTTGGCAGAAGGATTTGAACCAGTTTTGGGTGATGCTCTGTATTACGTAGATCCGGATAATGGAAATTATGCAGTAACAGACTATTCAAATGCTAAACAAGCCCATCAAGGCAATACACTGGCCAATGTCTTTGGTGGTTTTGGACTGACGGCTCGTGCCTATGGGTTCGATGCAAGCGTGCAGTTTGCCTACCAGTTAGGTGGAAGAGTCTATGACCATAAGTATCAAGGCTTGATGTCTAGTGACGGCCAGAATGGTCATAACTGGAGCCAGGATATCTATGGGGCCTGGACTCCTGAGAACGCCCAGAGTAATATTCCACGTTTGGATACGGGTGTCGATGATTCTCAGCACACTTCAAACCGCTTCCTTGTCAGCAGCGACTATCTCAGCATGACCAATATCACTATTGGCTATACCGTACCTGCTAAACTCGTCCGTTCGATCGGCCTTTCTGCATTGCGCATCTATTTTGCAGGCGACAATTTGGCTCTTTGGACAGCTCGTAAGGGCCTTGATCCCCGTCGAGCCTTAACGATGGGCGTCTTGACGTTGGGTAGCGGTTATTCAGATACTTATGCAGGATTAAAGACGATCTCTGGTGGAATTACTGTTTCATTCTAATCAATTGATAAAAACTATGAATAAGATATATACGTTAAGTCTTGGAGCGGTAGCCGTTATTACCGTCTCCTGTGCCGACCTCGATACACAACCTGAAGGCGAGGTTACTGGCGATCAGTTCACGGAATCTGTTAAACGTGATAATGCATTGCTGGAAGGTGTTGCCAAATCAGCCTTCTTCAATATTGGCAAAGAATATAATGTCTTTGGTATTTCCCAAGGTCGTGCAGATGATTTTGGCTATCCTGCCGACTGCTTGTCTGATGGTACTAATGCGGGAGATATTGTGGGAGTAAACAGCGGTTATAACTGGTTCAGCGTGGCAGCCAACTATGGCGACCGTAATGTGAACTATGCCAATCCATATGAGCGGTGGGCCATGTACTATAACCAGATTAAATGTTGCAATGACCTGTTGAATAATATCCCGGAAGCAACAACACCGGAACTGAAAGCCTATCAGGCTTTGGGGAAGGCCCTACGTGCTTTCGACTACTTCCAGCTGGTACAACGTTATGCATTGACCTATGCTGGGCATGCCAAAGATCCGGCTGTACCGATGTACTTATCCGATAATGACAAAACAGAAGGTTTGACAACCGCACGCCAGACAGTCGAGTTTGTCTATAATTTCATTGAAAAAGAACTCGATGAAGCAGCGACGAACCTGGAAGGTTTTAATCGTCCCGACAAGAGCGTGATGAATCAGGCTGTAGTCTATGGCCTGAAAGCCCGTGTCTCTTTGGTGAAGCAAGATTGGGCCAAAGCAGCAGAATATGCACAGAAAGCCATTGACCTCGCTGCACAAGAAGGCATCGCTCCTGCCTCTATCGATGAGGTGAGCCAAGTCGGCAACATGTTCATCTCAAATGATGAGCCTAACTGGATGTGGGGACTTTCTTTCGGACCAACCAACATCGAGACAGATGGCGAGTATGAGACATGGGTATCACAGATATCCTCACTTGCCAGCTATAGTTACACCACAGAGACAGGTTGCTTCCGAGCCATCAACAGTCACCTTTGGAACACCATTGCCGATAGTGACGTCCGTAAAGGTTGGTGGGTAGATGGCGATTGCAAGTCTCCACTTATTGAAGGCCTCTTATGGAGTAATAGTGGCGAGACAGCTCCGCTCGGCGTAGGATGTGGTAATCTCTTCGATTTTATTCCTTACACCAACGTGAAGTTTGGTGTTTACCAAGGGCAGTTCGGCACCACACAGACTTGTGGTGACTTCCCGATGATGCGCGTTGAAGAGATGTATCTGATTTTAGCAGAAGCACAAGGAAGACAGGATGAAGCTCGGGGAGCTGCAACATTGGAACAATTCGTAAAGACCTATCGTGATCCTGCATACAGTTATGCAGAAAAGCCTACTGCAAATTTCATTGACGAAGTATGGCGTCAGCGACGTATCGAACTCTGGGGAGAGGGCTTCGCTATGAACGATATCTTGCGTCTTAAAAAACCGATGGTTCGTTACCAAGGTACAGATGACCCAATTACTAACTGGGCGCAGACTTATCAGTTCAACCTGCCTGCAGAAGATGGTACTATGTTAATGACCATCCCCCAGTCAGAGATCAATGGTAACGAATATATATCAGCCGATGACAATAACAAACCTGGCACAACGCCACGTATGGGTATTAATCCAGAACTACGTGACGGAGTGACCGACGTTAGATAAAGATATGAAGCCAAGTTGTGAAACTTTGCGTCTGTAGAGTCTTTTGTTCATAAAGACTCTCTCTCTTAAGTTAATATAATAATTTAAAGTCATCAGTAGCACTCGTCGTGATGATGCGTGCTACTTTTTCCCTTTAAAAAGTAATTGAGAACTAGAATGATTCAGGCGTGTCATTGAGGAACGGAAAACACGTTTCATTCGACAGTCAGAATAAACTTTCTGTCGCTCGGCTATGCCGCTTGCCTTAGCAAGAACTTTGTGGCCCGGAATGACAAAATTATTGTAAAATGAAACATCTGATATTGGAACTAAGACATTGGACGCAAGCAGACGCAATGGAACTGACAAGCCTTTGTAATGCAGTTGACAGGCGTTTCCTTTCAGACCGTCTGCCCTATCCTTATACGGAAAAGGATGCGGAAGAATGGCTGAAGACGGTTTCTGAGAATGAAGCAGTTACTGGTATATATCGAGCTATTGTATATGATAGTAAACTAATAGGCAGCATATCGGTTGAGAAGAAAGATGATGATGCAGAAATCGGTTATATGATTCTCAATGATTATTCAAACAAAGGGATAGGCACAGAAGCCGTCAAACAGGTATGTTCCATTGCATTCAAGATCTTATCGCTTGAACATATAACGGCCAATGTCTTTCAGCCAAACATTGCTTCAATAAGGGTGCTACTGAAGAATGGCTTCAAGTATAGAGGTGCTATACCAAATGCCGTCATAAAGGATGGCTATGTTTATGACTTACTCATTTACGTATTGACAAAAGAAACAAGATAAAGCATAATCAATATAAATCAATGAACAAGCAAACCATCATCACCGCACTTGTCGCCCTCGTCGCCATGTCAGCCGATGCACAACGTCTTAACAAAGATGTTGAGAGGCTCCAATACGTCTATGCCCTTAAAGTGGTCATCAACGATAGCGTCTGGAGTGGATTTGCTGATAAGCAATATGATGTACCTCTACTATATTATGGCGATACCTGTTGCTATGTGGTGAATCCCACGGAGAAGTTCTTGGCTAAGTATCCGTCAGTCTTGATACATAGCGACAACAACATCCAAATTTATCAGACGGAGAAAGTCGATGATAAACCATTCCACATGCATGTAACTTTCACAGATGAGGAAAGCAACATCGACTACCGCACACCCATTATGAGGTGCAGCAGTTTGGAGCAGACGAGTAAGACTATTCCAGATGTCACTTCAGTCAACGAATGGGCTACGATGGTGATGCATGAGTATTTTCATGGCTTCCAATTCAAGAACGATGGCTATCTGGATATTTACGATACAATTACCAATGCGGTTTTGCCAGATACTCTAATCGCATTAGCTGCCTGTCATGGTTGGTACAAAGAAAGCATCACTCAGGAGAACGACTTGCTGCTAAAAGCAATTGATGCCAACGATATTGAGGTATCAAGAGCCTATATCCAGTCGTTCTTTGAGTTGCGTAACGAACGTAGGGAAAGGGTGAAAAAGGAACTATGTATAGACATTGTAGCCTTGGAGCAGTTGTATGAAACGATGGAAGGTTCTGCTCGCTATATCGAATATTGTTTGTATCGGCATTTTGGAAACTTCAACCTGTCCGATGCCAAATGGCTATACACTGTTGGACGCAAGTATTACTATGCCACGGGATTCAATCTCCTCCGCCTGTCAGACAAGTTGGAGATTGATTATAAATACGCGATATTCAAAGATGTGTCAACTGTAGAAAGGAATTTAAGAAATGTGTTCTAACATCAAGATAAATCAACTAGAATTCGTAATAGATATGAAAACTATGAAACTTTGGAGAATCGCATTTATGATGCTTGCTGCTTTCTCCCTCGCCTCTTGCAGCAGCGACGATGACGACAAGGACATCGTAGAACAAGTGACCATCTTCGTCTCGGCAGAAACGGGGACGTACAATGTTGTTCCTGACACCACGCTCGAAGAAGGGATGTTGATTCGAATCGACCACGAATATTATATTTGCGTTGCTTTCAATACAATTGAGGGGTTCACCTACGAGCGCGGTCACGAGTACGAACTGTTAGTGAAGCGTACTACGCTCGCCAATCCTCCGCAGGATTCTGGCAAGTATCGTTATGAACTCGTCCGCATCGTGTCGGATAAGAAAATCGAATAACATCAATCATTCGTGACCCATTCACTTTATGTCAAACTTTCAAAAAAACAGCAAGGATTATGGAGAACCCATGATCTGTGACTCCATAATCTATCCAACCAAAAGTAGTGGTGAATTGTTAAATCATAGAAAATAATTGGCCAAAACCTGTGAGGTATCAAAAATAATTCCTATCTTTGTGGCGGATAAACAATATAACGAAAGAAATATGCCAGAAGTATTCAGATTCTTTGGATTCTCGTTCTTCTTCTATAGCAAGGAACATGAGCCGTTGCACATCCATGTGGAGGGTAATGGTGGCATGGCCAAGTTTGAGTGGAACGGCTCGGAGTTTGTTCTCGCAGAAAAGCAGGGCATCAAATCGAACGATTTCCGCAAGATCAAGACTGTGATTGACGAGAACGCTGATATCATTATCAAACGTTGGAACGAACATTTTAATAAATAAAGGAGGAATAGTTTATGAAGATTAAGGAGATTTGGTTCGATGCTGAACACATATATGGTCGTGATGAGGAGGGGAATGAGTATAGCCAGTCACTTCTTTGGTATCCCAAGTTGCGAATGGCTACCGATGAAGAAAGGGCTGCTTATACTTTCGGGTTCGATGGCATTCACTGGCGCGAACTTGACGAGGACATCAGTTTCGAGAGTTTTGCCTACGACGATGCTGAGCCGACGTCCCTACAACGATTCTTTCTTACCCACAAGGAAATCAACGTAGCCGAGTTTGCCCGCTCATTAGGCATGAATGCCACCTTACTACGTAACTACATCAATGGTTTCAAGAAACCGTCAGCCGAGCGCGAGAAGGCCATCATCGACCATATCCACAAGTTGGGCAGGGAAATGATAGCTGCATGTTTCTAAAACTGCGAAGTACAAAAATAGGGCAAAACTCTTTAACTAGTTTAAGACCTGCACCCTCGGCAGCCGATTTTCGGTCATGTCAGGGGCTTTTTCATGGGACTTTCTGTCGCTCGGCTATGCCGCTTGCCATAGCAAGAACTTTGCCAAACAAAACTGATAAATATGAACAAGAAAGTAATTATTACAATGATGCTCGCTCTCGTCGCAATGGCGTGTACATCAAATGCACTTGATTTCTGCATCGACAACGAAAATGTCACCTTCGGCATCCACAAGGGCGTTTCTGGGAACAACATCCCAAACTTCATAGCGTCCGTTAGTAAAGTGTCCTTCATTTGTGGTTTTCTCAAAACCAAGTGCTGCCATATACGTTTCAATCATAACCATCGTAGCAGGATGTGCATCTGCTACTCTTGGTTGGCGAATTACAGGCTGTACGGTACGCCCATCAAAGCCTGCAAATCCATGGAAGCAATAAGCTGTGTCAGGGAAAATTTGGTTGTGCATCAAAATTTTTCTAAGCAGGGCAACAATGCTTCCGCTGTTTAGAAGATTATTCACTTTATAGATAGCATCTGTCGCTACATAGGTGTCGTTTTCATTACCACTGGGCCCGGGAACTCCAAGATCGAATACCTCCATCATGGGAATCCAAAACCCATGTTCCTTTGCCATCTGCTCTGCAGCACGCTGCTCGGCATCGAAGTGTGTCACATCTTTTTGGCCAACTCTACATTGCGCTTCATATACTGCGCAAAGTCGTTCGAGTTCATCGGCGATTGTTGCGATGCGGCTATTTTCCGCATCTTGCGCTCCGTCACTTCCTTGTGAAACTGATTGAAGAATGTCATAGCCCATAACAATTAAATGATTCTGGCTGCAAAGATACAAAGAAAAATCGAATAAACAAAGAATTCGCATAAAATAACATGAAGTGCAACCCTTTAAACGAGAAAAGAAGTATGAGTCCTTATATAAATAGCAAAACATTTGGGTGATTCAAAGAATTGGAGTAACTTTGCAGCCAAACAACCACTGACGATGGAACAGAAATTCGGGAAAAACAGTATTGACATCAAGGCGCTGCGCGAGTTTTGCGAGCGCGAGGGCGAGGTGGTGACTTACCGCAAGGGCGAACAGCTGGTGAAGCGATTCAGTCAGGATAAGAAGTCGATGGATCTGCGCTGCCTCATTGCCGAGCACCTGCTCAGTCAGGCCCGCGCCTGCTACCTCGACCTCCACCGCGCCACAGCCCGCGAACGCTATGAGTTGCTGCTGCAGCGTTGTCCCGGCATTGTGGAGCATCTTGCCTTGCAAGACCTCGCCTCGTTCCTCTGCATCACCCCGCAGATGCTTTCCAAAATTCGCAAAGAAATCTCTTTCGGAGCACAAAAATAGCATTTTTACAAAAATTCACTGAAACTAGTTTCAGAGTTTCACCCCCGGCATCCGATTTTCGGTTTTGTCGGGGCTTTTTCGTGGGACTTTCTGTAACTTTGTGGCTCAAAACGTATAAAAAACAAAGAATAATGAACAAGCAAACCATTATCACCATCCTGCTTGCCCTCGTCGCAATGGCGGGGCAGGCGCAAACGCCTAAAGATAGTTGCTCTATTCCAAAGGATTCTCTTTGTCAAGAAAGAATAGCCAAGTCCGATACAATAAACTGTCCTTTGGACAAACTGTTTCTTTTAAAGGCAAATGTCACGAATAAGGAGGAAAGCAAGAGAAATTTGCCAAAGATAGCCCTCCCGAAGAATGACATTTATAGAGAGAAATTCATGAATCTTCAATTGATAAACATTATAGGTAGTCATTTGTCCCGATGAAAAAGCTGTTTTTTCTGTTAGGTAGCATATTTGTTCTAATCCCTTCTGTCATAGCCCAAACTGATTTGATAGTGAAGGACAGTTTGCTATACACTTATACCAAATTGTATTCTTTACATTCAGACACTAGTGAAAAAAAAAAGTGAATAATTTATGAGTAGTAATTTTATCTTGATTATTGTGTTACTGCTAATTGTAGTGATCAATTTTATGATTGTATTAATTATAAAAAAGCATATAGTAAAGATTTCTAAATATAGTTTAATAAGGGAGGACGAAAGGGATCTTCAAGTGAAATTGAAGTGGGAGTCATCCTTATATAGGGTAATTAATATCTGTAATATAGTTACGTTGATAGGTGGACTAATGGGTATATATTTTAGTAGTATGTTGCTTTTTTCTGTGTTAATTGCTATCCCAGTTCCTCTTGGAATCATGTATGTTTATAGTATCAATCGAAGACCTGATTATGTTCACCCTCATAATAAGAAAGGATATGTTGTAATATTTTTCGTTATTTGTATTCTGCTGATAAGTATGTGGGGCGTATATTATCAATATCGTAGCGATTTGGTCGTTTCTGTAAGCGAAACTGAACTGAAAATAAGTGGATTATATGGCACAGATATAATGTATGATGATATCCAGGAGGTTACACTGCAAAATAGATTACCACATATTAAACTCCGTTCTAATGGATTTGCTGTTGGAAATATACGATTAGGAAACTTCATAACTAAGGATGATGTACATGTTATTCTTTTTGCACATTCTGATTCTTGTTTTATTCGAATTGTTACGAAAAGTGATAACATATATTATTTGAGCGCTAAGAAACCAGATGAAACCATAAAAATTTTTAGAATAATTAAAAAGAATATGTAAAACATGAAATGGTTTTTGTCTGTCAATGAGATGCTAAGGATTTGCAAGACCCCGATGAGAAGCTGTTTTTTTCTGTTAAATACAACAATTTTAAACTGCTGAGTTTTATTCTATGAATCAATTGCTATATATCGTCTGGAATCCAGACCTCATGGCATTCAGACTGGGTCCGCTGTCGGTGCGATGGTACGGGCTGATGTGGGCCATCGGAATCGCGCTGGCCTTTTCTTCATTTTGTGGACACTACACAAGCGTATGCCTGAGAAGGTTGGCACAGGCTGGTATTTCGGCTTCTGTCTGACGTATATCTTCACCTTCCGTTTCTTCATCGAGTACACCAAGGAGATACAAGAAGCCTTCGAGGCATCGCTGCCCATCGATATGGGTCAGATACTCTCCATCCCGTTTATCATCCTCGGCGTGTACTGCATGCTAAGAGCCCGCAAATGAAAATACAGATCTTGTTCAGACTTTCGCCCTCGGAATCCACTTTTCCGGTCTTGTCGGGGCTTTTTCGTGGGACTTTCTGTAACTTTGTTGGAAAAAAATGATGTGTTTGATGAAAAAAGTGGCGATTGTGCTTTACATTTTCCTCGTCTGACCTGTATTGTAGATGTATGACACGGAAAGAAATCGAAAATCTGTTCAAGACGCACTACGCACAGATGTACCGTTTGGCGGTGACCATCCTCTACGATGAAGCCGAGAGCAAGGACATGGTGAGCGAGGTGTTCGCCCGTCTTCTCAACAGCAACGTGAAGTTGAAAGCGGACACGGCAGAACGGTATCTGCTGACGGCAGTACGCAACCAGTGTCGCAACGTGTTGGAGCATCGGCAGGTGCATGAGCGGTTCTACCGTTTGATGTCCGACGAGGCCGTGCAGCCCACACTTTCTACTGACGAACAGATACGCATGGAGGAACTGATGCGGTACATCCAGCAGCAATTGCCACCGCTCAGCCAAGAGATCTTCCGACTGCGCTACTTACGGGAAATGACCTGTCAGGAGGTAGCCGACACGCTGGACATCAGCCGCCAGACCGTCCACAGCCACCTCGGGCAGTTGGTAGAGCGAATCAGGGAATATTTCAAATCAAACACATAACAAGTATGATGACAGACAAACAGCTTATTGCGAGGCTCCTGGAAATGCAAGAGCATACAGAGCAAACGACTGACGAACAATTACGGCAGATGCTAAACGACGAGCAGATGCATGAGTTGATAGAGCAGATGGCCTTCACCAAGCGGGCATTCAAGAACGAGGAAACTCTGACCGAGGAATTACCCATAGCAGATGAGTGGGAGAAGTTTGCAACTGCCCATGCTGAAGAATTGGATGCCCACGATAAAGAAAACTCCAAGACCCGTTTCGCCTTACACTTCTCTACCCATAAAATAGCGGCATCCTTCATCGGTGCTGTCATGGCATCGGGCATCGCCCTTGCTGCCATTCACATCGTGCGTCAATATCAGAAACCTGAGACTCCGCAGGCGACAGACACAATAGCGGTAGCAAGCCCTCAACGCTCCACCTTTAACGCTCAACTTGAAGAGACCGACACCCTCGCCATTGAGCCGCGCATCTTCGACAACGTGCCGCTTGACACGATGCTCTTTGAAATGGCCGACTATTACCATGTCAGTGTGAAGTTTGAGCGTGAGGAAGCCCGCCAGCTTCGTTTCCATTTCGTTTGGAAGCGCACCGACGACCTCGACCGTCTGGTGGAGAAACTGAACAACTTCGAGGCAGTAAACATCATCCATGAACCCGAAAAACTGATAGTAAGATGAGACGACTGAGTTTACTGTTAATCCTGCTAATGGCATTTAGCGCAGTGCAAGCCCAGCGTATAAGCCATACATATAATAATGTATCACTCAGCGAGGCCCTGCTCCAGTTGAACAACGAGCAGTCGGACTACGCCATCAACTTCCTCTACAACGAACTGGAGGACTTCCGCATCACCGCCACCATCAAGAATAAGAAGCTGCCCGATGCCATCCAGCAGATGATAGGCTTCTACCCCGTCCGCATGACCGTAATACCCGACGACCACGAGATTTACCTGGAGTGTACCCACAAGACCGACCGCCACCTGACAGGAACTATCGTTGACGAACAGGGCCAGCCAGTGGCATACGCTAATGTTGCCATCCTCAATCCCACTGACTCCACTTTGCTCAGTGGTGGTGTCAGCAACGAAAGCGGCTACTTCGCCATTCCATATGAACAGCCCACAGTCCTCGCCCGCATTTCCTACGTCGGCTACAAAACGGTCTATCGGCTCTGTAACCAACCAGAAGTTGGAACAATACGGATGCAGCCAGAAACGCAGGCAATACGGGGCGTGGTGGTCAAAGGGCAGACCCCCATTCTGCGTCGGGAGGCGGGAGCTATTATCTTCGATACGCGCAACATCACAGGTGCCATCAATGCCACCGACTTGTTGCGTTACGCCCCTGGGGTGCTGCTGACCGATGACGACATCACGCTGTTCGGCACCAGTGGCATCATCTTCTACGTCAACGGCAAGGAGCAGCGCATGGGGCAGAAAGAAATGCTTCAGATGCTGAAGTCGTACCCCGCCAGTGATGTGGAAAAGATAGAAATTATACAGTCGCCAGGTGCTAAGCATTCGGCAGCGGGTAATGCGGGCATCATTAACATCATATTGAAGAAGAAAGGCAATGACTACATCGGTGGTTCCATCGGCTATGCTCATACGCAGTATGAAGAACACGGCGACGAGGCAAACGCCAACATCATCTACAACAAAGGTAAGGTATCAACCTCGCTCAATGTGGCGGGGACTTGGGACAACACCCGCTACTGTGAAACGAACACGATACAGTTTGATGACTACGTCCGTTACAACACTGACAACGGACATATCAAGAAAGAGAACTATTCAGCCCGATGGCAGATAGACTATAATGCCTCCGACCGTCTCAGTTTTGGAGCCTACGCAATGATGGCTGACGGTGAAAGATGTCTGGACGTCGACGGTGAATATATCTACGGCGGCTATAGCCTATTAGGCATGAACAAGCTCAACACCTGCATGACCGCCAGGAGGACACCAAAAACTATGCTCTGAACGTCAATGCCTCGCAGAAACTGAATAATAAAGGCGCGAAGGTAGACTATAACCTTGACTACTACCGCATGAAGATGGGCGACGACCGTACGGCAAGCAACGTCTATGCACTCGCCGGAGACAAGCCGGGCGAGTTCCTCTACCAGAACGACATCGCTCAGACCGTCGACAACTACTCGGCCAAGGTTGATGCCAGCGTGGGAGACTTCAAATTTGGCAGCCACTACGTACAGACCCGAAGTAACCGCCAACTGGACTACACGGTGGCAGAGCTTGACCTTCAGCACGATGCCTTTGTCTATGACGAACGTGTCTTGGCGGCATATGCAGAGTGGAATAAACGGTTTGGCTGCAAGTGGTCAATGAATGTCGGCGGGCGCTACGAATACACATGGACAAAAGGCGATAATAAGGGAGTTGGTTCTGTAAGCCGCACAGACTACGGCAAGTTCTTCCCATCGCTCTGGATTGGCTATAATCCCAGCCAAAACCATTCCTTCAACTGGAGCCTGAGCAACCGTATCACCCGCCCAAACGTCATCAATGTCAATCCGAGTGTCGTGTGGAGGGATGCCTACCACAACTCCATGGGCAATCCCGACCTGCAGCCCTCCTATTTCTATAAGGCGATGATGGGCTACACCTACAAAGGCGTACTGAGTTTCGACCTCTATTATACCTACGAGCCAGACCGCGCAAGTGCCATTTCAAGAATGGGTGATGCGCAGGTGACCACCACTACATGGGACAATGTGGTCGATGCCCACTCATTCGGCATCAACTCGTTCTATTACTTTGCCCGTCTGAAATGGATGACGGCCATACTGATGCAAGGCATCGGCTACTCGAAGACCGCCAGCACGTCGCAGTGGGCTCAACCCAGCATCGAGAGTCTCAGTTATGTGGGTGTCTTGCAGACATCACTCTTCCTTGACCATGAGCGCAAATGGATAGTTAACCTTAACTTCACTTATAACTCGAGGGAGAAGGACGTTACAAAGGTTCTCAATAGCCGATATATGATGGATTTGGGCTTGCAGCACACATTCTGGAAAGACCGCCTCACCTTCGGTCTAACCTGCCGCAACCTGCTCGCCTCGCGCATCAAGGGAACGGAATACCTTGGCGGCTCGACGATGGACTTCAACAACAAGTTCAACTACCGCCAGCTGCGCCTCACCCTCACCTATAACTGGGGTGCCCGTCTACGCCAAAGCCACCGCCAATATCAGAGTGACGAGGTGAAAGAGCGTGTGGTCAATGACTTCTGAAGATGTTTTATCATCGGGATAGCCGCCGACCTTGCGCTGGTGCTATCCCATTACAGTTAAACGATACATTAAAATGACTAAATGGCACTTTTACATCAAAACACTGAAACAAGTTTCAGACTTTCACCTCGGCAGACACTTTTTCGGCCTTGTCGGGGGCTTTTTCGTGGACTTTCTGTAACTTTGTGGCTCGGAATGACAAATAAAACGAAAATGAATACGAACAAAATGAAACACTACAGACGATTCCTGCTCCTGCTGGCCATGCTGCCAGTTGGGACATTTGCCAAAGACAATTTTAAGATGACGGGTAAGATTGATGGTGTAGGGAACGATACTCTCTGCATTGAGTATGTCATACTACAGCCACAAAAACAGATTGTCAAACGCAAAATAGTTGTAAAGAATGGAGAATTTTCATTCTCTGCAAAACTACACGATGCCTATATGGGATTGATGCATCTCAAATCAAAACCCCAAGAGACGCTTTATACCTATTTCGTGCCCGATGAGGAGGCGATTTTCAGTGGTCGTCTGAATTCTGTAGAAGAGCATTGGAGTGGCAGCACTTTTTATCAGCAGTATGAACGAGTCACAAATTTACAGCGTCCTTTTAACATTGAATTTGCTGCTGCCAGAAACGAGCCAGACAGCATTCGAGGACTAAAGAATATCGATATCAATAATTGTTCACATTCCGTTTACATGAAATATATCGAGGAGCATCCTGACGAGGACGCAACGGCGACATTGGTCATACATGTGGGTTACGACCAAGCACTTACAGCTATTGGGAAACTGACTCCTGAGGTGAGGAACGGTAGGATGAAAAGCGAACTGGATCAGAATGAAAGGATGTTTACTCTCGTTATGAAAGAGGTGGCTGCACGCAATGCAGTTAAGAATGACACTGTGACCATAGGCGGTCAAGTGCCTGAACTTGGACTGAAGGACCTTGATGGCAATGTGCTGGAGTTGAAGTCTCTGCGTGGGAAATATGTGGTGCTCGACTTCTGGGGCTCGTGGTGTACTTGGTGTATCAAGGGATTTCCCAAATTGAAAGAATACTATGCGAAATACAAGGACCGTCTTGAGATTGTGGGAATCGATTGTAACGATACAGCCGAGAAATGGGCCGCTGCCGTCAAGAAACACAAAGTACCCTGGTTGCACGTCAGAAGTGAGGATGGCATAATAGAGCAGAAATTTAGAGTGGCAGGCTATCCATATAAGGTGCTCATTTCACCAGAGGGCACGGTGCTGAAAGCCTACCTTGGAGAGACAGATGATTTTTATAAATACTTAGACACTACACTCTAACTAGTAGAAAAGAATATGCGCTCGATAAAAAGTCGCTTGCTACTGAAAGGATACAAGAACAAGCAATCCATCATCACCATCCTTCTTGCTCTCGTCGTAATGGCGGGGCAGGCACAACAGACAATGATTGTCAAGGACAGCATCACCAATGAGCCAATACCGTTTGTGAGTGTCTATTTCGGGAATGACATAGGTGGCTATACGGACGAAAAAGGGATGATTGCCATTCCAAACGAAGCAGCACAGATGCGGTTGTCTCATATCTGCTACGAGACAAAGAGCATCTTTAAGATAACAGCCGACTCACAAACGATCATTCTTGTTCCGAAGAGCATCAATCTTGATGAAGTCGCCATTAGCGCAAAGGTCCCCAAACGAATAAAGACCACAGCAGTGGGATTGATGAAAGCGAAGACGCAGACCAAGCACAAGGGAGCCAATGGATTTGAGATGGCCTTGTTCATTCCCTACGACAGTACTTGGACAGAAACACCATACATTCATTCCATATTGGCAAGTCTCGATTACTCCACCCATTATCTGGTTTTCACGGAAATCAAGAATCCCATCTATGCCACTCTCCGCTTTGACCTCCGTCTGCCAGATGCCAAGACTGGTGCTCCCAAAGACGAGTCCCTCATTAATGGCGGCATCATACTCCCTTCCGGTCAGAGACTCAGCAAGAATGGCATCAGCCTTTCCCGTCCTATACCTTTTCCACAGACAGGCGTATTCGTTGTGGTAGAATGGATAACCACAGCTCAGGTCTCGGAATCATGCAATCTTGTTCCCTCCCTCAATATGTCCTTGAATGAGAAGGAAAACAGAACTTGGAGCAAGAAGACATTTCGAGGCATGGACTGGATGAAGGAACAAAACGAACCTGCGTATCAGAATGAAGAGGCAAAGGTCTATTATAAAGGCAGGACGCCATCTGCCAAACTCGGTTTGAAAATATCAAAATAAGAATTATGAAGAAAACTATTTTCACCATCCTGCTTACCTTCATATCTGTTGAGATGCTTGCCCAGCAAGTTATGTTGGCAGACAGCATAACCAGGAATCCGGTTTGCTATGCTTCTGTCTACGATGCTAATGGAACTGTAATAGGACGCTCGGACATGGGAGGATATATTAAACTTCAGAAAGGCTTCGAATATAACATTTCTCATATAGGTTATGAGCCCAGGAATATCATTTGTAATAATGATAGCATCATTTTCCTATCTCCATCTTCTTACAAATTATCAGAAGTCAATATAACAGCAAGGAAAAAGAAATATTATCATTGTAAAGTGTTCTTTAGGAGTATAGAACATGTAGATTCATGCCTGAAGTATTATATGGACGGAATAAGGGAATTCTATATCGACACCAAAAGCAGGAAGGTGCATTGCGGTAATGTCGTAACGAATTACTTTATGTCAAAGAGACAGGACATTGCACAGAAGAAACGAAGCATGATGATTGGCGACAGATACATGGCTCTTCCGTTTCTTGACAAATACACTTTATATGAGGAGACCATGCGTGACAAAAAGAGAAATATCAAGGCGGGTGTTGTCTATGCGGATACTGTATCAATAGGTAGTTGCAAGATGCTTCCAGAGAAAAACGAGATGCTTTTCTCTATAGATGCCTTGTGGCCCAAGAACATGCTTGTGACCAATCTATTCGGGTACACACAAGTATTATCGAAACACAACAAGACTGAACTTTATCGCAATGATAATGCCCCTTCCGTTTTCGACTTAAAATCATCCAACAGTTACCGGCATCTGACACTGACCCATAAGAAAGAAAGTCTTGTACGAGACATTGATGTTGAAGATGTATTCTACGTGGTCGAATATGAATATACAGATACGAGGAAATCATCTTCGTCAGAATTGTTGCAGGAAGATTATAAGAAGTATTCCGTGATGTTTCCAATCGCCGAAAGAATAAGGGAACAGTTGGTTCGGGAAGAATAGAAATCCATAAAAAGATACTAATATTTTGGATTACGTTCCCTTTTATTATCTTTGCACCACGATATCGCGTTTGACCAAAGAAAAATGAAAAAAGTTGGCGTTTCCATAAAAAAACGATGGGGCTGAAGTGTCTTATATATAGAAGTGCCCTAAAACGGGGTGCAAGGATCTGAAAGACTGATATGCTTGATAAGAGAACACTTGAACAGCTTTTCCGCCGGAACTACAGCGAGATGATACGTCTGGCCAGAGTCTTGTTGGCTGGTGACGGCGAAGCCGAGGATGTAGTACAGGACATCTTTCTGCGTGTTGCCAACAGTGGCATCTCGCCCAAGAACGATTCCTATCTCTTTACTGCCGTGCGCAATGCATGCCTGAACAGAATAAGGCAAATGCAACTGCATGAACGGGTGAAGAACCTATTGCCTATAGAAGACGAGACAGGCCAACAGCCCATTGACAGACAATTGGAGAAATTGGAAGAAATTTCGGCTTTCGTGGACGAGCAGCTGGAGGAGCCTCATCGCAGCATCTTCCATCTCCGTTTCGATGAAGATCTGACAATCGAAGAGATTGCCCGTCGTCTCGGTCTGAATCCGAATACCACCTACAAGTATCTCGCCCAGAGCATTCAGCAAATCAGAAATCACTTCAAACATTAAAAGATTTATTGCAATGGAAACGACAAGTGAAAACATCCGCCAGCTACTTGAAATGCTCGACAATCCCGAAGCATACACTGAGCAGGAAATCCAAGACATCATCAACCGTGATGAGGATACACGCGAGACTTACCGCATGATGGTAGAAGCCAAACGCAGCAGTCGCCAGCGTCAGGCAGAAAAGCCCATTGATGTAGATGCTGCATGGCAGAAACTTAATCAAAAAGTCCATCCCAAACAGCATAGTTTTGGCTGGATGAAGATAGCAGCCTCTTTCATCGGAGTATTGCTTGTGTCTGGTATTGCCTTTGCTGCCATTCAGATAGTCAGATACGCTCAGCAGCATACACTCAAGACAGAGGAGGTCATCAATACTCCAAAGCCCGCAAACACCACTCCTTCCGATACGCTCCCCACTGACACCACCGCAGTATCACAGCCCGTCATCTACGACAATATCCCACTGGAAAAAATGCTGTCGGAGATAGCCGCCCATTACGATGCCAAGGTCACGTTTGTCAATGACGAAGCCCGTGGACTCCGTTTCCGCTTTGTGTGGAACCCGCAGAAGGGCATCGGTCAAGTGGTCAGTGACCTCAACCAGTTCGAGCGTCTGACAGTCACACTGAAGGACGATGTCATCACTGTAGAATAGTCAGCCGCCATGAACAGATATATGACTCTCATTATTGCCCTGCTGCTGACTGTCAGCACACAGGCACAGAAACGAATATCGCACGAATACAACAACGTATCCCTCTCTGATGCGCTGAGGCAACTCGCAGAGCAACAGACGGGCTACACCATCTACTTCCTCTACAACGAACTGGAGGACTTCCGTATCACTACTAATGTCAAGAACAAACACCTGCCTGAAGCCATTCAGCAGATGATAGGCTTCTATCCCATCCGCGTCACTACGAGCACCGATGAGGACGGACGTAAGATTTTCGTGGAGTGTACCCACAAGACCGACCACCGCCTGACAGGCACCATCATCGACGAGCAAGGCCAGCCCGTGGCATACGCTAATATTGCCGTTCTCAATCCTGCTGACAGCACCCTCCTTGGAGGTGGTGTGTCGAACGAGAGCGGCTATTTCGCTATTCCATACGAGCAAGATAAAGTTCTTGCCCGCATCTCCTACGTCGGTTACAAAACCATATACAAAATATGTAACAGGCCTGAGGTTGGAACAATACGGATGCAGCCCGACACATATACCTTGGGGAATGTGACGGTGAGGGGAGAACGACCGAATTATCAGATGGGTGGTCACGGGCTGACGGTGAATGTGCAGGGCACGATGCTCAGTGAGGCTGGTACGGCCAATGACGTTATCGCATTGTTGCCCGGTGTGGATGGAAATAATGGAAGTTTCAAGGTGATTGGCAAAGGAACTCCGCTTATATATGTCAATGGCAGACTGTTACACAGCACGGCAGAGCTTGACCGTCTATCGTCAAAGGATATTGCCAGCATTGAACTCGACACCAATCCCGGTGCAAAATATTCGGCTACCGTCAGTGCCGTCATCCACATTAAGACCGTCAAAAAAGCAGGCGATGGCTTCAGCGGCTCAGGCAGACTATGGGCAAAGCAGGGGCATTATGGTTCTACGAGTGAACAGGTAAGCCTAAACTATCGCACGAACGGCCTCGACATCTTTGGCGAAGTGTCGCACGGCTTCAGCCATCTCTATCAAGAACAGCGGGGCAACAACCAGTCGCAAACTTCCGCAGACTACTGGCAGGAGCTTCAGAACATGTTGATAAAAAGCAAATATCACACTTTGTCTTTAACGTTGGGCGTAAACTATCAAATTTCGGACAACCATTCCGTAGGTGTTCGCTATGATACAGGCAAGGATGCCATCGGGCATTCCTCTAACTGGCCCATGACAGAGACTGTTTATAAGAATGGAGAGCAAATTGAGCACACGCAATACGAAACCGAGGTAAACCGTACCTACCCTTTCTCCCATCTGCTGAATGCCTACTACAACGGCAAAGCAGGAAAACTGGGCATAGACTTCAACACAGACTACTACCAGAAGACAACCCGCCTGAACCAGGACATCACCGAAACTAACGTGGATAGGTCTCAGCAATTCGTGAACAGCCATAGCAACCAGCGTAGCGAGATGTGGGCGTCGAAACTCGTTCTCACTTACCCCATCGCCACGGGCAAGCTGGAAGGTGGCTACGAATACACGAATACTGACCGCGCCGATGACTATACCACCTCACAGCAGTTCATGCCATCTACCGACGACCACATCAAAGAACAGATGGCGGCGGGCTTCCTTTCCTACGAATGGACTGTCGGAAAGGTTGAGTTTGGCGCTGGTCTGCGTTATGAGCATGTCACGTCCGACTATTACAGTTTTGGGGCGATTGTACCCGAACAAAGCCGTACCTATAGCCGTCTATTCCCTAATGCAGACATCACATTCCCTATCGGCAAGGCGAAGTTTACATTGGCATACACCGAGAAGACCAGCCGCCCGTCTTACTGGCAATTGCGCAGCTTCGTGCAATACGATTCCCGTTATCTCTATGAGGCTGGCAATCCCTTGCTTCGACCTGCCATCCGACATGACATCAGCCTGTCGGGCATCTACAAATGGGTCTATGCTTCTTTCTCCTACAAGCGAACCAAGGACTACATGACAAATCTGTATTCCGCCTACGAGGAGGATTCCCCCATCAATTTACTGCAATATCAAAACCTCGACCACCTGACCTCCATTAGTGCCGTCCTCGCACTTTCGCCAAAGATTGGACGATGGGCACCAACATGGCGAGTATCCTTGTATCAACAGAACTACGAACAGCAGACGTTGGAAGGCATACGTTCATTCAATACGCCGCTGATACAGCCGCGATGGGAGAATTTTGTCAATCTCGGTAAGCAGTTCACGCTCTTTGCCTCTGTCAATGGCAGGACAGCGGGCGACTATGAAAACGTTCACCTCAAACCATCATGGCAAATCAATCTTGGCATATCGCGTCAGGTGGGAGGCTGGAATCTCCAACTTCGCGCCAACGACCTATTCCGCACAGCCCGCCAATCCATGATAACCTACGGCTACAGCGTGACCTTCGATAAGTGGAACTACAGTGACTCACAAAATATTCAGTTCACCGCCACCTATCGTTTCAATACCACTCGCTCGAAGTACAAGGGCACAGGCGCTGGTAATGATGAAAAGAACAGATTATAAACTCTCTCGTTTGGGCAGTTGTCAGCCTTCATGCTGACGCTGTCCCTTTCATAGAAATCAAAATTACAAGAAATATGAAAACAATGAAACTCTGGAGAATCGCTTTTGTGATGCTTGCTGCTTTCTCCCTCGCCTCTTGCAGCAGCGACGAAAAGGACGGGGATTGGGACACGATGGTATGGAAAGCCGAAGTGCCTGTCGTCAAAACAACCGACGGCATCTATGATGTCTCGGCTGATGGCGGGACGTTCACGTTCACCTGCCGAAACTATTCCAAGCCTTGGTTCTCCGATGCTAACGAAGACGGAAAAGAATTTCTCCCTCCTTATATGCACGATATTGATTATGGATTGATTTACAGTGAAAACTTCCGTGCCGAGATACATGGAAACAGGTTGACCATTGATTTCAAGGCTAATGATGGGACACAGGCGAGGAATACCACTATTACTGTAACTGCTGGCGACATCTTCTACACGTTCCGTTTCAAGCAGTTTGCAAGTAACGTATGGCAGAGCACCTGTCAAGTCAAATATTCTCTCTTCGGAGTGAGCGAAGACCTGCTCAAGTTCTACGATGTTACTGCCGGATATTTTGGCATCGATGGTTTGCAGCACAATGAAACTATCACTGGCAGCAGTTGGAGCTACATCCCGGAACCAATCAGCATAGCCGATGCGCCAGAGGAATTCAAGTGCAAGATAACGGCCACACGCAAGGCAAATCTTTCCGAACTGACTGAGGACTATTATGAAATCGGCTACGGAATTGATACACGTGTTACTTTTCTCAACGCCAATGGTGATGGGGTGTATAGCGTGAAGCACACACAGCCCAGTTCCTTTACGTGGGAGACCGACAAGGCAGGGATGCAGAAATTCCTCGAAATCACACCTGAAATAGAAGTTGCAAATTATTCCTTGATGGTCAGCAAGGCAGATTTGATTGAAAGGCTGAAATGAAGAAGCTAATGGACATCCTACCTATAAATAACAGAAATGAGAACAATGAAACTCTGGAGAATTACATTTGCCTTGTTCGCAGCATTCTCCCTCGCCTCTTGCCGTCCAACGGCACGGCAGACGGTGACAGACGCGGAACAGCCGACGGACAGCACTGAGGCCTTGACCAGTGCGGACACCCTGCGCCTCGTCATCGCCGACAAAAACCTCTCGCAAACCGATACAGTCATACGGAGGACACTGAAACTTCCAGTGGACTCCATTGTAGTGGAAGTGATAAATAACACGGATAGCACTTGCGTAACGGGGGAGACATACGCCATTGAGCAGCGAGTAAACGATGTGTGGACGATTCTTCATATCAAACCGAGGAAAGACGGAGCCGTCTATGCCTTCAACGATATTGGCTACGAACTCGCTCCACACAGCACCCGCCTGTTCACTATCCATGTTGAGCCTGACAAATACGACTTCGAGCGAGGACAGAAATACCGCATCGTCAAAGAGTTCTTCAAGAAAGGGAAGAAGGTACCGCAAAGCGTCTATTGCTATTTTTCATTTGAGTAATATAAGAAGATGTGACCCATTCACTTTATGTCAAACTTTCAAAAAAACAGTAAGGATTATGGAGAACCCGACATTACCTACCAACTGGCTGGTGTCGACAAGCAGGGGATTGAAGGTAATATCCTTTCTGATGATTTTTGTATAGAAAACAAATAAATGTCGAACCCTCTAACAAAGAAAATATGAGTCCATAAGAAGAAATATTCTTAAATGTTTGGGCGTCTCTGGGAATTATAGTACCTTTGCACTCAACATATTGTGATTAAGGAGTGACAGCTTTCTTGTAAACTTCCGAACAACGCCAAAATTCAGTTTCTCAGTTTACTCCAAGGAAGATTGTCTGCCTGCTCACACCATACGGTGTGGGCATTGGCGGTATAGACAACTTGGAGTAAGGTTAATTGGCGTTGACCTGGAAGTTTTGTCGTTAATGTACCAATAATGTCCACCCTTTTCCAAATCGCAATACGTACATTACCGACAACATCTAATTAAGTTTCAAACTTCATTTGACAATGAATAATATAGAAGTCCCAGACAATCTGGGAGGACATGGCGAATTGCTGCCCGCCGATGTCCTGAAGATGGTGAACGAACTGCTGGAGCAACTGCACCAGAAAGAGAAAGATCACCAAGGCAGCACAGTCATCAATATCTATGAAAAAGGCAGTCTCCACGTGGATCATGTGGATAACCAGTATCTCTATGGCGATAAGTGGGTTAAGGCACTTCAAAATAAAGTAGTTGCGGATGATCAGCCGTCAGCAGCAGATCCCGTTTTCGAGAAAGACACTCCGCTGTCGGCCCTGTTCCGTGATAACTTCCACAGTGAACTGAGGAAGGTCATCGAGTCGTGGAGACCTTATCTCATTGATGACGATGCGAATGTCGATGCCATGAAAATGCATTCTTTTCATTTCGACTTCAGCAAGGTGATTGCCACGAGCATCTACATCGACTTGGGGCGGCTGCTTCACACGCATGCCCTGAAGGATGATAACATGAGCTCTTTGGCACAATATCTTTACCGGCACTCTAACCTAAGTAACAGTCAGTCCACACTCTACGCGCAACTCCGCAAGTACAAGAAGAGGTAGCCGCCAGGCTGCTTCTTTTTTCTGTATACAATTGTATAGCAGTTTGTGGGCATCCGCTTGTTTGCCAATTCTTTTCTCCGTATCTTTGCGCCGTCAATCTTTATATGCTTATGGACGAAGAGAAACCAAAGAAGAAACGGAAGAAGGCTGCTGCTGAGGGAGACGGATCGGCTAAGGAGCACAAGCGACCGTGGCAGGAGATGTATGCCACGGTGGAGGAGATCAAGACGTTCCTGGCCGACAGGATCTACCTCCGACATAACGTGGTTACGGGGCGGACGGAGTGCAGGGTGCCCGAGC
>Ga0256405_10003902_pt1 | contig 29488 bp, 26 predicted proteins | sample RumenRJG_02DNA_FD_189096 | JGI IMG/M metagenome (GOLD analysis project Ga0256405, IMG submission 189096) | Bovine rumen microbial communities from Lethbridge, Alberta, Canada - RJG_02 | ecosystem: Host-associated > Mammals > Digestive system > Stomach > Rumen | place: Canada: Alberta... | reverse complement strand
TGCTAGGTTTTGTCTTAGCATCATTTAAGCTAAGTCATCATAAATCTTTAAAATACCTTGCTGTAGCTTATACCTACATCATGCGTTGCACCCCATCCATTGTTTTACTCTTTATTGTTTTCTACGGTCTGCCACAAGTTGCTGATGCCTTATTTGGTCTTGATTTAAATCAGTTACATCGTGGAGTTTTTGCAGTTATTACTTTCACACTGCTCTTTGGTGCTTATATCTCTGAGGTGTTCAGAGCAGCTTATCTTGCTGTACCTAAAGGACAATATGAAGCAGCAGTCTCCTTAGGTTTAAGTTCATGGAAGGCTTTTTATCATGTGATTTTTCCTCAGGCTACCTTGGTAGCTTTGCCTAATTTTGGAAACTCAGTTATCAATTTGTTAAAGGAAGGTGCCTTAGCCTACACCATCGGTTTAATCGATTTAATTGGTAAAGGTAATCTTATTATTGCGCAGAACTACGGCGCTTACGGTATCGAGATTTACTTTGCATGTATGTTGCTCTACTGGGCTATGACCATTGCTATTGAAAAGGGTGTCGCAAGATTAGAAAAACATCTAAATCACGGTCAGGGCTTTGTCAAAGTAAGAAGTGATTACAAAGTAGAAAAGAGAAATTGGTTACCAGTAAAGTTTAAGTTAAAGAGAAGAGAGGTGGTCCATGGAGCTTGATTATGAATTTATGCAGGAAGCTTTCTTTGAAATTCTAGATGGCGCTACTGTAACTTTATCTTTAACTGCTATCTCTTTAGCCTTAGCAGCTCCTATTGCATTTTACTTTGCGCTGTTAAGAGTTCATGGCAGAGGTGTAGCTAACGGTGTTGTAAGTTTATATGTGTCATTTGTTCGTGGTACACCTATTATTCTGCAGATCCTGTTAATTTACAGCTTACTTCCAAGCTTTTTGAACATCTTAGTAAAGGCAGTAGGACTTAAGCTTAACGTCTTCGATTTAATCGATCCTTTCTGGTATGCAGTAGTTGTCTTTACTTTAAACACCATAGCTCTTTTAACTGAGGTGTTTAGATCAGCTTTAAACTCTGTACCACGTGGTCAGTATGAAGCAGGCGTATCTATAGGTTTATCTAGGTTTTCAACCTATATTCATGTGATTGTGCCTCAGGTATTAGTAGTAGCACTACCAGCTATCTGCAACATTACAGTAAACCTGATTAAAGGTACCTCATTAGCCTTTTTAATGACCGTAAAGGATGTAATGGCAATCGGTAAGATCTCAGCTTCATATGGCTATAACTACATTGAGTCTTATTTAGATGTCTTTATTGTGTACATCGTGTTGTGTTCTGTAATTCAGGTTTTATACAGCCTAGCAGAAAAGAGAGTTGGCAGATATCGCCCTGCATATAGTTAATGCCAAAAGTTGTAGTAGAAAATCGTATCAACAGTAGCTTTAGTAAAAGCATTTATAAGAAAAGATTTCGGAGCAAAAAGTGTTATTAAAGATTAGTAATGTCAAAAAGAATTTTGCTGACAATCAGGTGTTAAGAGATGTCAGCTTAGAGGTAAAACAAGGTGATGTAGTGGTGATTTTAGGCCCATCAGGATCTGGTAAAACTACCTTTTTACGTTGCCTGAATTTTTTAGAGCGCGCAGATCATGGCACTATGGAGTTTGATGGACAGAGAATTGATCTTGCTAACGCAACTAAGTCTCAGATTGATTTAGTGCGCAAAAAGACAGCCTTTGTCTTTCAAAACTACAACCTTTTTGCCAATAAAACAGCTTTAGAGAACATCACCTTAGGACTTACAGCAGGTCGTGGAGTGAACAAAAATGAAGCTCAAAGGATCGGTCGCGAGGCTTTAGAGAGGGTAGGTTTAGGTGACAAGGCTGATTTCTACCCATCACAGTTATCAGGTGGTCAGCAGCAAAGAATAGGTATTGCTCGTGCTATTGCCGTAAAGCCTGAGGTCATCTTATTTGATGAGCCTACCTCAGCTTTAGATCCTGAACTTGTAGGTGAAGTTTTAGAGGTAATGCGCAAGTTAGCTCATGAGGATAACATCACCATGATTGTAGTTACTCATGAGATGAAATTTGCCAAAGAGGTTGGTACTCATATCGTCTTTATGGCAGGAGGCTACGTAATAGAAGAAGGCACTTCTGATGACATCTTTGTCTCACCAAAAGAGGATAGAACCAAGCGTTTCTTATCAAGAATATTGTCTGAGAATTTTAAAGAGCACGTAGCGTAATCAGATTGAGTAATCAAGAATAAAGAAGCAAGAGCAAAGATATGAGTGAGAACAAAGAATTACAAGGCAAAGTAGCCTTAGTTACAGGTGCAAGTCGTGGTATTGGCAGAGCTACAGCAATTAAGTTAGCTCAAAATGGCGCTAATCTAATCTTAATCTCAAGAACCATTGAGACCTTAAGTGAGCTTGCAAAGTTAATTCAAGATAAGTATCAAGTTGAAGTGACCACTGCTGCAATTGATATTTCAAAAGAGAATGCTGTAGAGGAACTCTCTAAAGTAGTAGCCAAAGTAGGACGAGTTGATATCTTAGTTAACAATGCTGGTATCTGTAATTTATCAAAAGAGTTTGTAGATGTAGCCGAAGACATCTGGTCACAAACTTTTGATACTAACGTCTTTGGTTTAGTTAGAGCAAGTAAGGTAGTAGTCCCTTATCTAAAACAGCAACACTCTGGCAAGATAGTAAATATCTCTTCCCTTGCCTCAGAGGTAGGTGGTATTGCAACCTCTGCTGACTACGTCGCAAGTAAAGGTGCAGTTCTGTCTTTGAGCAAATCTCTAGCTCGAGAGTTAGCTCCATATGGAGTGAATGTAAACACCATAGCTCCTGGCTTTGTAAAGACAGATATGACCGAGCATATGCCGATAAACGTAAACAAGATCCCTTTAAGACATGTGGCAGAGCCTGATGATATTGCTAATGCAGTACTGTTTTTAGTAACAGATGCTTCAAGATGTATTACAGGTACTACACTTGATGTTAACTGCGGTTTATTTATGAATTAGTAGTAGAAGTTTATCTTCTAAAAGATAAATGTTTCTGCTTAATTTTATTTAAAAAGCACTTCAAATTTATTGTTAGCTATTCGATCTCGGTAAAGTATAGCTAACAAATCTTCCCCCACAAAAAAACAAATATCATTGACAGCCAATTTCAAAAATTAGTTTTTCTTGTATACGAATTATTATTAATGAAATTTTATACAATTTTTATTAATAATATCTTGACAAAATGATAAGTTAATAACTAGAATTATCACTAATAATAAAGTGAATAGTTGCTAAAGGATTGCTATTATGGCAAGTAACACAGGAAAGGTAATATTAGAACAATTGAAAAAATTGTCTATGAGCCAAAAAGAGCTGGCGGAAGCAACAGGTCTAACAGAATCTGCTGTTTCTCGCTATGTCAAAGGTGAGAGAGTTCCAAGAGGAATTAATCTCATGAAAATTGCTAATTCTCTAAGCATAACTGTTGATCAGCTATTAGCTGATGATAATACTAAAGATGACATTAATGTAGTGAAAAATCTCATCGCCAGAAATGCTTCTAAAATGTCAGACAAAGATAGACTAGAACTTATTAACCTTTTAACAAACATACGAGAGGATTAATTTTGAAATTATCAGGTGATCAGTATGATTTCATTGAAAATGAAGTTTGTAAGGTACTTTCTTATTGTAAAGTAAGTCGTGTACCGATCGATCCATTCGCAATTATCAATTGTTTTCCTGAAATTATATTGGTTCCATACTCGAGTTTTAACGAGTCCAAATGGGATATTTTAAAAAAGTACTCTAATGACGGTTTTTCAATGGAGAAAAATCATCGATGGTATATATATTACAACGATATGCATCCTTGTAAGGAAAGGATAAAACAGACCTTGATGCATGAATTTGCTCATTTCCATTTAGGACACAAAATATTAGAAATTGGTGTTGTAGATGAAATTTCTGAGTCAGAGGCAAAATATTTTGCTAAATACATTTTAGCTCCTACACCGTTAATAGGAATTTTACTTGAAGATACAACAGAACTTTCTATTAAGAAGACATTCAATATTAGCTATGAGGCATCGTCGATTGCAATGAGTAATTACATGAAAAGAAGGCTTTATGGATCTAAAAATTATAAAAACTATGAGCTCAAAATAATTGAGCAATTTAATGTAGCTTAGAACTATGAGAGGTGTGACATGACAGTAATTACTTAGAAAAGGGCGCTACCGCAACTATCTTTAAACAAGATGTAAGATAACACCCCATTTCTATAATAGGTTAAACCTATCAAGTGGCATTGTCAGTTTAACCTATTTAGAGAGTTTGTCAAATAAAAGATCTCCTAGAGAGAGGATCTTCGTTGATATTAATTTTATAGGTTAAATAATATGAATCTACGTATAGATGAAGGTTGCAACGATGAATTAAATGTTACAGCTTTCTTTACTGATTTACTTGAAATTCCAAAGTTAGAAAGCATTTTGGGGGCAAGAGATACCATATACAGCTTTATAAATAAAGCTGATAACGAGTTTAGTCAGTCAGATAATAAGAACCAAGGAATTTTCTTTTATGGCAAGAAAGAAGACTTCAAAAATGTACTGTCATATCCTGATAAGTATCTTCCTTTGTTCAAAAAATCTTCAGCGGTAGTATTTTCTGAAAATATATACGAAAGTTCTACAAACAATTCTATCGTAAATCAGATCCGCATCATATATATGATAAGAACATTGGAAAGGTTCTTTTCTTGTTCTTTTGTCAGAATTATTCCTTGGATTCCACTGTTTCATAAACAAAACGTGTCTTTAAAAATAGATAAAGAATCTCTAACACTATCGAGTTTAATCAAACCTAAAGAAATCGCTTTACCAGGTTATGACTTGTTATGTAACAGATTCTCTTATGATGAATATATTAGTGCGGTAAATCAACTAGTTTCTGAGCTTCAACCATCTACGGCATACATATTTAATTTTTCACAAAGAGAGGACTTTGGTGAGTGCATGTCGAATTCAAAGGTGGTGTACATAAATCTTTCAGAAAATAGTAAGGAGTGCTCAGATGGGAACAACTAAATCTGGACGCGTAATTAATACAAAAGGCTCAGGTCATTATCCAAGTGAATATGCACTTATTCATTCAAGTGAAGGTGATTTTACTAAACCAAGAAAGTACAAAAAAACAGACAGGTTAAGGTTAAAAGGTGGTGGCCATAGTGAGGCAAATTTAAATTTGCTAAAAAAATATGGAATTAAATTTGAAATTACCGGCACATATTCGAATGGAGTTCGGATTGGAAATATTCCTGATCACCGAAAAGGTTATATTCGATCAGGTAACAACCAAAGCTGGTTCCCTAAAAATTGGACTTTAACTGATATACGAAAAGCAGGAATGCATGTCACAGGTCTTAAAAAAAATAGGCATATTTCAGATGGAATATCCATGAAAGGAACATTTAAAGGAGTTATTGTTTGTGTCAAAAAAACACGAGGCAAGATTGCTACAATTTTTCCCGATAAAAAGCAAAATTGTAAATTATACGTAAACCATAAAATGTAAGGAGTTGTTATGTATTCACTTTTAATGAAAAATCTTATTAGAGAATTTTTAAAACAAAGGAAGATAGAAGATGAAACAGATGTTTCAGATTGTCCTGGATATTGGGATGAATCAGCAAAAAAAATCTATTTAAAAATAGATTCTGATATAGATAATCTTATCCAATTTATGGACAAAGATTGTACAGAAGAAGAGTTCCTCTTTATATCGGAAATATCTCCTGAATTAGCAGAAATGTCAAAAAGTAAGGAATATGTAGCTTGTATGCGAAGATTAGCAGAAAAGTATCCCAAAATAACAAAAAAGTACAATTTACTGTTGGATATTGAAGATTCAGAGGCTGCTCTGGAGGATGACGAATATAGTGAGAAAGAATAAGTTTTGTTTAGTAGATGGCTTTGATGACTATCTCGTTGAAGGTGCAACTTTTGAAGGTAAATTTGCTATTCCAAAGATTTTAGGAACATCTCCGAGTTTAGTATCTAATATTGAATACTTTGTTCCTTTTTCTCAGAGAAAAAGAGTTCCGAAAGAGATTAGGTCAAAGGTTGGAGTTTGTTTTTTTGAACATGATGTAAAATTTCATGATTTCGAATTAAATCCGAATGATTACTTAGCCGAACTTAGAGAATTTGCTGCTGATATTAGTCCAGATAATTCGATGTATACAGATGATCCTTTGTCTGTGCAACTGATAAATTTATACAGAAATAGGGCATATGGCTATTACATGGAAAAAAATGGAATAAATGTGATTCCTAATATTAGGTGGGGTGACTCAAGAAGTTATGGGCTTAATGAGTTTGGTGAAGCATGGGCTTTTTCAGGAGCTCCCCATGAAAGTGTTATTGCTGTAGGTTCCTATGGATGCATAAGAGGTAAAGAAGCCTCTACTGAATTTAGAAATGGCTTAAAATCAGCCATGAAAATTCTTTCTCCAAAACTAGTATTAGTGTATGGTCCTATGCCAGAGAGACTTTTTGAAGAAGTAAGACACTTAGCTTCTTTTGTTCATTATGACGATTGGACTAAATTTAAGCATAAATGTGCTTAATTTCCCAATTGTTTTCGAGTGAGAAAATGTAATAAGGATCTGTTTAATGTTGTCAAAATCAACTTTCATAAAAATACAGTTCTGATTTCACTCGAAGATCTTTATATCTCCTTTTTTTCTAACCATCATTTAATTAAAATTGAGGTTATAAAAATAAGGAGATATTTATGTATCAAGCTTCACCTTTACGTTATAAATCAATGGAATACCGCCGTTGCGGTAAGAGTGGTTTAAAACTACCAGCTCTATCTTTAGGTCTTTGGCATAACTTTGGCGACACTGCTGTATATGAGAATATGCGCAAATTGTGTACCACAGCTTTTGACAATGGCATTACTCACTTTGATCTTGCTAATAACTATGGCCCTCGTCCAGGCGCTGCCGAAGAGAACTTCAAAAAGATCTTAAAAGACGATTTAGGTCAGTATCGAGATGAACTTATCATCTCAACAAAAGCAGGTTACACCATGTGGGATGGCCCTTATGGTGACTGGGGCTCAAGAAAGTATTTACTTGCAAGTCTTGATCAGAGTTTAAAGAGAATGGGGCTTGAGTATGTGGATATCTTCTATCACCACAGAATGGATCCTGAAACTCCACTAGAAGAGACCATGGGCGCCTTAGCTACTGCTGTATCTAGCGGTAAAGCTTTATATGTAGGTCTATCTAATTACAATGGTGAGAAATTAAAACAGGCCTGCGCTATCTTAGATGATTTACATGTACCTTTTGTAATCAATCAGAATCGCTACTCTATCTTTGATAGAACCATTGAAAACAATGGTCTAAAAGAAGCTGTAAAAGAGACTCAAAAAGGTTTAATTACCTTCAGTCCTTTAGCACAGGGAAGACTTACTTCACGTTACCTAAATGGTATCCCTGAGGACAGTAGAGTTAAGACTGATGGTCGTTTCTTAAAAGAGAGTGATCTTAATGAAAATGTAATTGCCAAGATCAGAAAACTAAATGATCTTGCTTTACAGAGAGGTCAGACTTTAGCAGAGATGTCTCTATCCTGGTTACTTTCTCAGGATGTTGTAACCAGTGTGTTAATTGGTGCTTCAAAAGCAGAGCAGATCTTAGATAACATCAAAGCTTTAGATAACTTGAACTTCACTCAAGATGAGCTAGAGCTTATTGATAACATCAGTAAGTAAGCTAAAAAATCCTAAGAGCTAATAGCTCGTTGATTAGATTTGAGGAAGAAAAGCAGTTCTCAAGATACTATCTTGAGGACGCTTTTTAGGAGTTCTTTTTAGAGAATGCGACTCTTTTTAGAGAATAGTTTCTTTTTTAGAAAAGCTATAGATGATCTTACTGTCTTTGCTGTCAATAAAAGCTTGTGGAAACAGGTAATCACCTCTTACTAAAGGAATATCCACAAATTGCCATTTTAAAGAGAAATCTTTATTCACTTCTTTTAGAGCATTGTAAATTAAGATAGAGCAATACATGGGTCTTTGCTGTCTGTTGCCTTTATAAGTCAGTACAAAGCTCTGTCCTAACTTGCTATTGACGTTGTTGATAACAGTGCTTACGTTATCCTCATTGATAAAGTCCAGTCTTAATAGTTCTCCAGCATCAGCGTTATTAGAATTCCAAAACTCATCTAGGGGAGTTTTGATAACTTGATCTGTATGTTCTGGATCGTCATCAGTTGTAGCATGAGTAACTACAATTTCAGGGGAGATTTGTGTGACAATGCCAATATGAGAATAGTCAGATGAGCTTAACATCATGATGACGTTGCTGTCTGTAGCAGTACCTTCTCTTAGCACCAAATCGCCAAGTCTTACTTTATCTTTAACTTTACTGATATCAAAATTTGTATTCTTATCAGAAACTAATGACTGCAGATTGAAAATAGGATTACGTCTTACAAAGTCAGTGTCTTTGAAGAGAGTAGATGTGAGTAGAAATAAAGAAAACAAAAGCGCAATTATTATGATAACTGCGCTTATGCCTATCTTTTTAGATAACTTCAAGAAAGTAACCTAATTTGATAACAGAAATTGATGACAGCACTTATAGAATAGATACTTTCCAAGTATCTTTTACTTTCTTTAATTTTACAGACTCAACCTTTGAGCTCTGACCTTTGAATTCTTTGTTAAAGGTTACAGTAACGTCAACTGATGCTTCATCTTTCTTATCATTTAACTTAGCTTCTGATGCTTTGATATCTTTTACACCGCCTGCCTGCTCATCAATAACTTTTTTCTGCTGAGGTAACATGCCATTGAACTTCTTAGTCATCATGTCCTTTTCATCAGCCTCTTTACCTTCATCTAGGTAAAGCATAGATACAGCATCGTCAGTCTTAGCATCATAGATGTTTGTGATAAATTCTGTAGCAACATCTTCTGGAGACTTAGCGCCACCACAAGCAAATAACATAATTGAACAAGCAATAATTGCTAAAAGAGATTTAAAATCTGTCATTTTTGTCTCCAAAATTTGCTAATTGTTATATTTATTTAATTTTTACTTTCCAACCTTGCTTGGTCTTAACAAGACGTACAGGTTCGATAGTAGAAGTCTTACCTTTCAATCTGCCGTTGAATACAACCTCAACCTTTACATCAGCTTGAGTCATATCCTTATTGAATACTGATTCAACAGCCTGAATTTCTTTAACACCACCAGCTTCTTTCTCAATTTCTTTCTGTTTCTCAGGAAGTACTTGAGATAACTTTCCTTCAACTAGCTTCTTAGATTCAAGATCTTCGACGTCTTCTTTATCAGCTGAAGAAAAATCGATGCAATCTAAAGTTTTCTTTACATCGGCTGTGTATGCAGATTTTACGAATGTAACTGATACTTCTTGAGCGGTCTCTGGACCTGAACAAGCAGTAAGATAAAAAGAGCATAGAGCTATAGACAGATATGAAATCAGTCTGGAAAACATGGGTAACCCCGTTAAGATTGCTGTAGTTGTATTAATTGAAATAATGAAAATAATTCTACATTTATTAATAATGTGAATGTTTGATATAGCTTACACATTTACAAATATTTAGATTTTTCAAATACCTATTATGAAAATTTATCCGCATTAATTAGCAATTTGCGTTAATTTACGTAAATACCGTAAATTTTTACGAAATGCGATTTTAAGCATGTTTTTTCTTTAAATTTCTAGCTATATTTCTCTCTATAAAAAGCATAAAAATCACATTCTGTTGAATATTGGCTGTATCTCCAATACCTAGAAACAGAAGTTATAAACCAACATAAGAGCCTGCTATGAGAAAGAAATATCGTCCTAAAACTAAACTAGAACTCAGAAAACTCATCTTAAATGAGGAAATTGAACTAGCACAAATTGATACTTCTAGAATCACTGATATGAGCCATTTGTTTGAACCTACCCTAAGGGGAGGAGATCAGGCTCGATTCTTTTTTGATGGCATCGAAACATGGGATGTATCTAACGTAACCGACATGAGCTATATGTTCTGTTATGCTAAGAATTTTAACGAGCCATTAAACTCATGGAATGTCTCTAAGGTAAAGAACATGCGTGGCATGTTCCAGTTTGCCTCTTCCTTTAATCAGCCTTTAGATAAGTGGGATGTATCCTCTGTTGAGAACATGTCATCAATGTTCTACGATGCTGCAGCTTTCAGCCAAAATCTTGATAGCTGGAATGTATCTAAAGTAAAGACTATGCGATTCATGTTCATGTACGCAAGATACTTCAACAAAAAGCCTACCTGGAATATCGACCATGTAGAAGACGTTGTAGGTATGTACTACGGTACACCTATCGTTTATGTTGATCCTGATTTAGCATGTGGTATCGATCCTGAATTAGAGAAACTTGCAGCTCAAGAAAGCCTAGATCATCAGCTAAACAGTGTTCTTGAGAGCGATGGCATTGCCCGCTTTGCTAAAGATCTTGTAGATAAGACTCAGGATATTGCCTCAACTGTAAGTAGTGCCATTGACAGGAAAGTAGAAGCTACAGTCGATGAAGAGTCTGTAACTGAAGAAGCTACAGCTGCTAATGAGCCTGCTAATGAAATAGTTAAAGAAAAGTCTGTAGATGAAGAGCCTATAAATCTTAATGATCCAAAGGTAAAAAGACTAAAGGATCTATTAGATAAAGGTTTAATCGAACAGGACGAGTATGACCTTCTTACCAAAGGAAAGTAAGTAACGAATTAACATTTTGATTCTCTGTAGTTATTTTTTGTCTTTTTGATCTGGTCTATGGCCAGATCTTTTTTTTACTTGACAAAGTAAACATACGTTCACTAATATAAGTGAACGTTAGGTTACAAGTAAATAAAAGAGATTATCATGACATCTACTAAAGATAAGATCTTAAAAGCTTCTTTACATTTATTTGCTAAAAGTGGCTTTGATGCTGTTTCTACAAGTCAAATTGCAGATTCTTTGTCTATTACCAAAGGTGCTCTTTACAGGCACTTTGAAAGTAAACAGGCAATCTTTGATGCCATCCTTTTAAAGATGGAACAAAACGATAAAGACAAAGCAGATAAAAACAAGGTACCTGCAAACAGCGTTGGTAAGACTTCTAATGCTTATCAAAAGATATCACTTGAGGATGTGTTCAGATACTCTTTAGAAATGTTTAGGTATTGGACTGAAGATGACTTTGCTGCATCTTTTAGAAAGATCTTAACCATTGAGCAGTACAAGTCTGAAAAAATGCAAGCTCTCTATGCTCAGTATTTATCCTCAGGACCTGTTGCATATGTAAGTGACATCTTTAGGGGTCTCAAGATTAAAGATCCTTATGCTCAAGCCTCACGTTTCTGTTCAGTGTTGTTTATGTATTACGCTTTATATGACTGTGCTCAAGATAAAACACAGGTTAAACAGCAATTTGAAAGATCACTTGTAGCTGTAACTTTGGATATAAAAAGGATGATTTCATCAAAGTAGGAATGTTAGTTGGTTTTAGCTGATGTTAGTTGAGGTATTGAATTAGATTGAATCTTAAATTCAAGAACGGCTAAAAAGGATCTTCTACTAGAAGATCCTTTACCTGACATAGTTGTATTTACTTCTTATGAGATTTCTTTTGCTTACCTAAAGCTTTATCTATTTTATCAGTCTTGATAGCACCATCTAAAACAGGTGTTTTGTTATCTTTAGCTACAACATCAGCAGTGTCTTCATTTGATTTGTCCTCATGAACATCGGACTTATCTTCAGCTTGAACTAGAGCTTTACTATCAGACTTTTTGTCTTTCTTTTTAGATTTTGTCTGCTCTTTATTTGCTTCTTTAGCATCAGCATTTTCATCAGATTTTTTATCTGATTTATCTGCAGTTGCTTTTTCTTTAGCGCTCTTATCTTCAGTCTTTTTATCTGACTTCTTATCTTCTTTTACTTGAGACTTTACTTTATCTAAAGAGGTGATCACAGTTACTTTTTTAGCATTCTTTACAGCTCTAATTGCCTCAGATGACTTGATGTAGCCTGAGAAGATTGATGTCGCTTCTATTAAAGAGAGTAAGTCTTCTTTTGTGTTGCCAGTCTTTAAAGCAGCATTTACATGCTCTGTTAAGGTCTGAGCTGAAGCATTTGATGAGATCACAATGAACAGAGCTAACAGCTCTTTAGTCTTATAAGTTAAGAGTGTTCTTTCATAGAATTTCTTGAATACAAACTCATCAATGCTCTTTTTAAAGGTATTAGTAGCATCATTCTCACTGATACCAAAACCAGTTCTTGAATCAAAGATGCGATGCCTTAAATCAATATTTGCGGCATCGTCAGTTACAGCATAGTCTTGTTTAGAAAGTGATAATTCATTCTTACCTACGAACTTAGCTACTTCCTTTAAGAAAGGATAGACACTTACAATTCCTAAGAATGGTACAGCAAAGTACAGGCATTCTTTTAGGTATGAAATGTTGAAATCTTTGTCATCGATTAGATCAGGCAAGATCTTTTTGAATAGTTCAAAGCTGTTTGAACCTAATAACACACCTGTAAGAGCTGTTTTAAACTCTGGTGTCTTAAAGTCTAAAGCTTTTTGGTTGTCTTCTTTAGTATTCTTAGTGAGAATTGCTACGAGTTCAGGATCTGAAACGATGATTGCTTTCAGATAGTGAGGTAATTTTTCATTTTTCATAAAACTTCCTAAATAAGTAGTACGTATATAGGAAGTTTAAATTTCGCTAGTAAAGTTCAGATCCTATTATTGTTAAATTTGTGTTAAATATAATTTCCACTCTTGCTAAGATTTTGTTAAATCACTTTGCACAAATTTAACATTCATTACTCAGATGACCTTACTCTTAAAAATGCTTTAAACATGTAGTAAACGTTAGTTTACTAAAATTCAACATATTTAATGTTCCATACAGTGTCTTGAGTATTAGCCTCACAATTGATGTTGACTAATAGACCTATGTCTGCAAACTTTTTAAGCATAGGGAGGCTTTCACTCTCTTTAATTTTGCAGATAGCATCTTTGGTATCAAGTTTAGAGTTAATCCTAATAAAGATTACAAACTTGTATTTGTCATCTCTATAGTTATATTTTGGTATGTAAACAAGATCTGCTAAGCCTTTAAAACTTGGGGCGTTTTGAAGAGGTATAAAGTAATATCTCTCAGTAGCCAAAAGAGAAAGAAGTACGGATTTCTTAAGATTTAATTCAGTTTTTGAACCAAATAAAGAGGAATTGCTCTCAAATCCTCTTTTGATGAACAGATTAAAGAGCTCTGATGCTCTTTTTTCGTCTTTTAAGATTAAGCTCTCTAGTATTTCATTAGAAGCACTCAGTGAATCTTTATACTCTTGCCAATTTAGTTCTTCTATTGTGCTTACAAGATCATTTCTTGTTTCCTCAGTAGGCGGAAAAGCGCTTCCTGTTTCTATGTCGTATGTTAGGTAACCTAGTGTCACTAAATATAAAAGGACAGCATCCTTATTGTTTAAGTGAGTGTTTAGGTTATTCATGCTCAATAGATCAAGATTTGAAATTTTATCTCCTGCGCAAAGTCTTATTAGATCATCATGCAAAGTGCCAAAATCGTTTGATATGGCATTTTTCATGTAGCCACATGTTGCAGTATGTGACCAATAGGGGAAGTAATCTTGCATCCAAACAAGTCTTGAAATTTCAAAAGGGTTGTAGACGGTATATTCTCCAAAACGGTAGCCTTTATACCAAAGTCTAACCTTATCAAGATCAAGATTATGTTCTCTACATAGCTTTGCAACTTCATCCTCGGTATATCCGCAGAATTTTGCAATAGGACCTGAATTTGCCATGGTAAATTCGATGAAATTATTTAGCGATGACTGAGAATCAAATCGAATTAGAGGCAAAATTCCTGTCATATAGACAAGAGAAATGCTATTTGTACAAGTAGTCTCTTTAAATAGTCTTCTTAGTACGTCAAGATATTTTTCAATGAACGCAGGATCATCTTTGTAGCGTTCAATTGGAAAATCCCATTCATCTATAATAAAAATGAACTTTCTACCTGTTCTTGGTAGTATCTCGTTCAAGTAGACAGGCTCTTGTTCTGATGCAAGTTCTGGATATTGCTCAACTAGTTCATGAGTAAGTTTTCGATTAAAACACTGAAGATAAGTTTCATCAGAACCTGTTGCAGGCTCATATGATTGCATATCTAGAAAGATGACGTCATGTTTATTAAGGTGAGTTTCAAAGTCAGGATCTTTTGCAATTTCAAGATTTGAAAAGAGTTCCTTTGAATCACAGCCTTTTGAATAGTAAGCATTTAGCGTACGTGCAGTAGCTGACTTTCCAAAGCGTCTTGCCCTAGTAACACAGACAAAACGATTCTCTGTGTCGATAAGCTTATTTAAAAAGGATATTATTCCAGTCTTGTCGACATAATTTGATCTAAAAAGGCTTTTGAATAATACGTTGTCTTCATTTATGCACATGAGAGCCTACTTAAATATGTTTGATTTATAAAATAACCGAGCGTTTACTATGTTGTCTTAAAATATACCAACACAGTGCACACATCACTATTGTTAATGCACCTACAAAGGAAAAGATCATCTCAAGACCGAATCTGTCTGCTAAGAGACCTAAAAGAGCGGGTCCTACAAGAACTCCAGAATAGCCTATGGTTCCTACTGTAGAGATTGCAGCAGATTTATTCTTGCCACAGTTTTTTGCAACAGTTGAGATAATTACAGGTACTACATTACCTAGAGCAAGACCTGCAATTGCAAAACAAGAGATCACAACTACTGCATCATGATGAAAGGCGATAAATTGCAAAATCACACAGGCAATTAAACTACCTGTACAGAGTAATTTGGTACCACCAATTTTAGTTACCAGTCTGTCACCAATTAACCTCATAAAAGCAACAGCGCATTGGAAGATCGCATAACCAATAGCTGCAAGCTCTAAGCTTACATTGCACTTAACATTAAGGTACACACCACTCCAGTCATAGACCATACCTTCACATAAGAACATCAATAAACAGGCGATACCTGCCATTACAATGTGAAACTTTGTAAAGTTATCTTTGTAATTTAAAACTGAAGTGTCTGGATTATCAATCTTTTTAGACATATCCTCTTTTGTCTTATCAGTTCTCTGTCCATGAGTGTTAATAAGATGTCTGTGACAATAAACTATAAGTAACAGACAGGGAATAGTTATCATTACAGAGACACTAAATGGTGATAGTCCCATAGGCAGCAACACAGGATAAATAATAGCTGAAAAGATACAGCCTATAGTTGCATAAGCCTGAAATCCTGAGAGCAGATGCTGTTTTGTCAGATCTTCAAAGTAAGTACCGTAGATGTTGTTGGCAACCTCGAGCAAGCCTATAAAGAATCCCCATAAAGTTACTGCAACAATAGCAGGAACATATCCAATAGTAGAACTACTTATAGTAAGTACTGTCAGAAATAACAGCACCAATGCCAAGATAATTACATTCTTAACACCAAATCTTTTGCAGAGGATGCCAGCTATTGGCATGCCGATCACAGCACCTATACCAAAAGAGAGTAAAAGCTGCGCATAAAAGATGTCATCTAATGACAATCTGTTTTTAACGTAAGGCATAATGGCAGCCCATGGCGCCATACCAATTCCTGTAAGCAGAAAAGATAGTTTGCCTGCTAACTTTGACTGTTCGTACATCGTAGTTTCTATATATTCATTGCCACTAGTAGCTCTAGATGAGCGCAAGTTGTTTTATATACTATACCATGCACATTCTAGGTTAGTCTCAACCTTTACTTTTTATGAAGATCTTTTACTGAAATTTCTCAAGAATTTACTGCTCATTCTCTAAGATTATGTACAGTAAAGCGCTTTTATAAAGTTAGATAAGCGCTCTAGTTCGTAAATTAGAGCCAAGTTGCATATAATAGGAGTAGATAACAAAAGGTCCATTTATGCATATTCAAAAAATAACTACTGCTTTTGACAGAAATAATTTAGATAAAAACAGCTTCAACAAAAAACGAGTTTTAAATTCTCTTGCTATCACCTCTGCAATCTTACTAGGTTCTGTAGTTCTAACAGCTTGCTTTAAAACAGAGACAGAAAAGGCTGAAATAAAGTGTCAGTCAGGAGATGCTGTATCGTGTGTAAATGCTGCTAAAGCTTATGCCTCTGGAAAAGACAGTAAAGGCAACAGTGTTGAAAAAAGCTCTGATAAGTCAAAACAGTTATTCTTAAAAGCATGTGACCTTGGAAATGGAGAGATCTGCTCTTCAATTGCAGCAGAATTTGTAATTCCAAATACCGCTCAAACAGACTTTGTTGCAGCCGAAGAGTTCTATAAAAAAGCCTGTAACTTTGGTTACTATCAGGCCTGTGGCAATTTAGGCTTAATTGAGATTAAGTCACCAGATTTAAGACACAGCTATGCTCTAGCTAAAGACGCATTTGAAAAAGGGTGTAAAGGAGATGATGGAAAGTCCTGCACTTATTTAGGTGTCATGTATGAAAAAGGCGACACTGTAAAGCAGAGTATTAAAAAGGCATTAGAACTTTACACTAAGGGCTGTGAATTAAAATACGGTCAGGGCTGTACCAATATCGGTACGGTTTACTATGCAGGTATCGGTGTTGATGTGTCCTACCTAAAAGCAGCTGAGCACTTTAGAAAAGCCTGTCTTTTAGATAATGGTCAGGGGTGTACCAGTCTTGGCAATATGTACGCTAATGGTAACGGCTTGCCTCGAGACATTAAATTAGGTCATGACATGTTTGATAAGGCCTGTTCTTTAAATGATGCAAGAGGCTGTGCAAACTTAGGTTTAATGTACCAGAAAGGCATTAGTGTAAAAACAGATGCTAAAAAGGCAGTAAAGCTTCTAACTAAGAGTTGCTCTATGAATGATCCTCAAGGCTGTCTGTATTTAGGTTATGCCTATGAAAGAGGCTTTGGTGTAGATAAAGATTTAAAGAAAGCATTTAAATCTTATGAATTAAGCTGTGCTGGGGACAATGGTAATGCCTGTTCAAGCCTTGGCATTATGTATATCAATGGAGTGGTCGTAAAAGAAGACTTTAAAGCTGCCCATGATCTTTTTGACAAGAGCTGTTCCTTAGGCTCAGTTGAAGGCTGTACTAATTTAGGTACTGTCTATCAGAACGGAGAAGGTGTAGAGCGCGACTACACTAAAGCCTTCAAACTCTTTAATACAAGCTGTTCACTTCACGATTCACTTGCCTGCGCAAATCTTGGGATTATGTATACCTTTGGACAGGGTATCAGCCCAAATCTTAAAAAAGCAAGAGAGTACTTTGACGTTTCCTGTAAGGGTAAAAATGCCTTAGGTTGCAACCTATTAGGCTATATCTATAAAGACAGTATGGGCGTTAAACAGGATTTAAATCTTGCAAAAAAATACTTCGAATTAGCCTGTCAATTAGGCAATAACGATGGCTGTAAAAATAAAGATAGCCTAGATAAAAAAGCCAAATAATTAAGAAAACGGTTACATCGTTTCTTTATCTAAATTCTCTTCCGTAAAGCGTATGATCTATTGAACATCTGATGCCCAAAATAAGCATCAGATGATCTCCTGTCACAAGATTTTGCACAACAAAAATTTCTCCTGAAAATAGCAAAAAATCTAATATACTAGAAAAACTAGTGCTTAAAATTCTACTTTTTTGATAAAAGTATTACACAATATTAACCTAACCTATCAAAAGGCTAGTGTATAGGTTATTCACTTTGTAGCATACCGTGTGATAACTCTAAAAAGTGTCTTAATCTATATAAATCAATAAGATAAAATTTGAAGTTGATCAACTTTAACGTTTCGGCTGTGCAATTTGCGTAATCGTTTGCGATTATAAAAATTTTCTAAATTATTAAATTAAAAATTCTACAAATTTTCTAAAATCTTAAAAATAATACTTGTAAAACAATAGGTTGTTTAAAAATATGATGTGTTTCCCATTTTTTAACAAGGAAAAATTTATTTTCGTGATTTTTTGAAATTAAAGCTCTACTATAATTTATGTGCACGTGCACAAATATATAATCAAACATGAGGTTTACTATGAAAATTAAAACAACTTTGACCACACTATGTTGCGCAGTTTTAGCATGTACCGCTTTCTCAGCAGCTAATGCAGCTACTATCGGTGTTTCAATGCCTACTCAGTCATTACAGCGTTGGAACCAGGATGGTCACAACTTAAAAGCTCAGTTAGAAGCAGCTGGTCATAAGGTTGAACTTTTATACGCAGGCGATAACGACATTCCTACCCAGGTAAGCCAGATCGAGAACATGATTTCTGGTGACGTAGATGTTCTAGTTGTTGCTCCTATTGATGGTGGTGCATTAACCACTGCATTACAGGGCGCTATCGATAAAGCAATTCCTGTTGTTTCATACGATCGTCTGATCATGAACTCAAAGGCAATTTCATACTATGCTACCTTTGATAACTACAAAGTAGGTCAGATTCAGGGTAACTTTATTGTTGATCAGTTAAAGTTAAAGGATGATGCAACAACACCTAAGAATATCGAGTTATTCACTGGTTCTATCGATGATAACAACGTAAACTTCTTCTTCGGTGGTGCAATGGATATCTTACAGCCTTACTTAGATAGCGGTAAGTTAGTATGTAAGTCAGGCCAGACCAAGAAAGAGCAGGTAGCTACTCTAAACTGGTCAACTGAGGAAGCTCAGAAGCGTATGGAGAACTTAATTTCATCAGTAGGCTATGGTCCAGACGGTGTTAAGTTAGACGTTGTTCTATCTTCAAACGACTCTGTTGCAAACGGTGTAACCAATGCTTTAACCGCATCAGGCTACAACGCTGACAATTTCCCTCTCTTAACTGGTCAGGATTGCGATAAGCCATCAGTTAAGAACATCAAGCGCGGTTTACAGACCATGTCAGTATTCAAGGACACCCGTGTTCTAGCTGACCAGGTTGTAAAGATGGTTAACGCTATCGTTGATAATAAGGAAGTTCCAGTTAACGATACTAAGACCTATAACAACGGTACAGGCGTAATTCCTTCATACCTGTGCTCACCAATCGTTGTAACCAAAGACAACTTAAAGGAAGTTTTAATCGATTCAGGTTACTACACAGAAAAGGAAGTTAAATAATTAGAAAAAGCTAATTTTTAAACCTTGATACAGGCCGGTAACCCCGGCCTGTTTTGGAGAAGAGAACAAGTATGACCGAGCAAAAAATATTGCTTAAGATGAAGAACATCACCAAGCGTTTTGGCAAGGTAACCGCCTTGAAAGACGTTAACTTGGAGGTGAAAGAGGGCGAGGTTCATGCGCTAGTTGGTGAAAACGGTGCAGGTAAATCAACCCTTATGAACGTCTTGAGCGGCGTATATCCTTACGGCTCTTATGAAGGCGACATCATCTTTGATGAAGAAACATGCAAATTTACCCAAATTCATGACTCTGAAGACAAAGGTATTGTTATTATTCACCAGGAATTGGCATTAGTACCTTATCTGTCAATTGCTGAGAATATGTTCCTAGGCAACGAAAGAACAGCAGCTTACTCAAACGGTGTTATTGATTGGCCTAGAACCTACCAAAGAGCAAAAGAGCTGATGGATCTTGTAGGCTTAGAAGAAGATCCTCATACCTTAATTAAAGATATCGGTGTTGGTAAGCAGCAGCTTGTTGAAATTGCAAAGGCAATTTCTAAGAACTGCCGTCTGTTAATTTTGGATGAGCCAACTGCATCATTAAATGAATCTGATTCCCAAAAACTCTTAGAGCTGATCGATAGATTCAGATCTGAGGGCATGACATCAATCATCATTTCTCACAAATTAAACGAGATTTCATACATCGCTAACTCTATTACTGTAGTTCGTGATGGTTCAACTATTGAAACCTTAGATAACAACGATCACAACGTATCTGAAGACAGAATTATTGCCGGAATGGTAGGTCGTGCTCTAACTGATCGTTTCCCTAAGAGAAAACCTGAGCATAAGATTTCTGATGAGGTCTTATTAGAGGTTAACAACTGGAACGTATCACATCCATTAAACCCAGATCGTAAAGTAAACGACAATGTTTCTATCAAGATCCACCGTGGTGAGGTAGTAGGCTTTGCTGGCTTAATGGGTGCAGGTCGTACTGAATTTGCAAAGAGCTTGTTTGGTCACTCATACGGCACCAAGATCCATGGTGAAGTAAAGATCAACGGTAAAGTAGTGCACCTAAATAATGTTCGTCAGGCTATTGAAGCAGGTCTTGCTTATGTAACCGAGGACAGAAAAGGTGATGGTCTAGTTTTAGAGAATCCTATTTCAACTAACATGACCTTAGCTAACTTAGAGGCTGTATCAGAACACATGGTTATTGATAAAGACTTAGAGCTTGCTAAAGCCAAAGAGTTAAAACAGGATCTGAACGTCAAGTGCGCATCTGTATTGCAGAACGTAGGTAACCTGTCTGGTGGTAACCAGCAGAAGGTACTACTGGCAAAGTGGATGTTCGCAGAGCCTGATGTGCTAATTCTTGATGAGCCTACCCGTGGTATCGATGTAGGTGCTAAGTACGAAATTTACTGTCTTATCAACAAGCTCGTGGAAGCAGGTAAAGCAGTGCTGATGATTTCTTCAGAATTACCAGAAGTTTTAGGTATGTCTGACAGAATCTACGTGATGAATGAAGGCAAGATCGTAGGTGAGATGCCACGTTCTGAAGCATCACAGGAAAGCATTATGTCTGCAATTTTACGTACTTCCGGTAAGAAAAAATCAGTGGAGCAATAAGTTATGTATATCTTAAACATGTTAAAGCGCAACACTCTGTTAATTGCGTTAATTTTAGTCATGATCCTGTTCGAGATTGCAATTCAGTCAACAGGTCACGGATCATTATTTTCACCTTCAAACTTTACTAACATCATTTACCAGAACAGCTATGTGATCATCCTTGCTGTTGGTATGCTGTTCTTAATCATCGGTTGCGGTAACATCGATTTGTCTGTAGGTTCTATCGTAGCTTTAGTTGGCGCAGTAGCTGGTGTGCTCATGGTTAACAACGAGTGCAACATCTACATGTCAATGGCTCTATGCTTACTGTTAGGTATCGTAATCGGTGCATGGCATGGTTTCTGGATTGCTTACATCCGCATCCCATCATTCATCGTAACCTTAGCAGGTATGTTACTGTTCCGTGGTTTAGCACTGATTGTGTTAGATGGTATTACCATTAACCCATTCCCTGGTGACTACTTAACCATGTTCACCTCATACTTCCCATCATTTGATGCAACCTACTTCAGAGATCAGTTAGCTACAGGTTTATCACGTGCTGAAGTTCGTGCAGGTATGAGCGCAATCGTGTTCGCTAAGACCATGACCGTAACTGCAATCATCGTAATTGCTTACTTAGTAGGTATCATTTACAGCCGTGTTTCAAAGATTAAGAAAGGTTATGAAGTTGAGCCTTTATATGCATTCTTATTCCAGCACGTATTAGCACTTGCAGCTATCATCGCTTCATGTGTTCTATTAGGTGAGAACAAAGGTATTCCAGTTATCTTAATCCTAATTGCTGTTGTAGTTATTGTTTACGCATTCATCGCTAACAAGACTGTTGTAGGTCGTAGAATCTATGCTTTAGGTGGTAACGAGAAGGCTGCTAAGTTATCAGGTGTTAACACCAGTCGCTTATTATTCCTATCATATGTAAACATGGGCTTATTAGCAGCTGTTGCAGCTTTAGTTTGCGTAGCACGTTTCAACTCAGCTTCTCCTATGGCTGGTACTGGTTATGAGTTAGACGCAATCGGCGCTTGCTTCATCGGTGGTGCTTCAGCATACGGTGGTGTTGGTACCGTAGGTGGTGCTGTTATCGGTGCTATCTTCATGGGTGTTCTAAACAACGGTATGTCAATCTTAGGTATTGACGCTAACTGGCAGAAGGCTGTTAAAGGTTTAGTTCTGTTAGCTGCTGTTGTAACCGACGTTATGTCAAAGAAGAGAGTAACTAACTAATAGTTAAAAAAGCAGGGGCGAGAGCCCCTGTTTTGGTATCAAGGGTATATACGTATGTACGAACGATAAATTCGAAAGATATTTCGAAAGATATACAAGTTCGTAATTTAGATAAAAAGAAAATTTGGGGAATATCATGCGTTATTTATTAGGTGTTGATTTAGGTACTTCAGGAACTAAGACAGTTTTATTTGATGAGACCGGTAAAGTAATTGCTTCAAAGACTGTTGAATATCCTTTATTACAACCAAAGAACGGTTGGGCAGAACAGGATCCTAAGTTCTGGTACGATGCAACCATTGAGTCTGTAAAAGCAGTTCTTTTACAGAGCAAGGTAAACAGTGACGACGTAGTTGCACTGTCAATTGCAGGTCAGATGCACGGCTTAGTAATGCTTGATAAGGACGGCAAGGTCCTGCGCAACGCTATTTTATGGTGTGATGCTAGAACCCAAAAACAATGTGATGAAATCACTTCATTAGTAGGTAAACAGCGTTTAATTGAGATTAACGCAAACCCAGCATTAACTGGATTTACTGCTCCAAAGATTTTATGGGTTCGTGAAAACGAGCCTGATTTGTACAAAAAGTGTACAACCATACTGTTGCCAAAAGATTACGTTCGTTACATGTTAACAGGCGTTAAGGCAATGGAAATTTCAGATGCATCTGGTACTAACTTATTAGATATCACTAATCGTGTGTGGTCAGATGAGATCTTAGAAAAATTAAATATTGATAAGAATTTAATGCCTCCTATTATTGAGTCAAGCGCTGTAGCAGGTCACATCACCAAAGAGATTGCAGCTCTTACAGGCTTAAAGGAAGGCACAATCGTAGCAGGTGGCGCAGGTGACAATGCAGCTGCTGCTCTAGGTACTGGTGTATGTAAAGAAGGTGATGCTTTTGTAACTCTAGGTACTTCAGGCGTTATCTTTGCTCACACCAACAAACCATCAATCGATCCTCTAGGTAGAGTTCACACCTTCTGTGCTGCTGTAAAGAATTCATGGACAGCAATGTCATGTACACTAGCTGCAGGTCTTTCATTACGCTGGATGCGCGATGAGTTATATACCTTAGAAAAAAACATCGAAGCTAAGAAAGGTAATGATGTTTACAACTTAATGACCGCTAATGCTGATACCATTCCAGTAGGTTCAGATGGCCTTATCTATCTGCCATACCTAATGGGTGAAAGATCACCTGTACTAGATCCTAATGCTAGAGGCGTATTCTTTGGTTTAACCGCTCGTCACACCAAGTCACATATGACAAGAGCAGTTTTAGAAGGTATCACTCTGTCACAAAGACATAATCTTGAAGTGTTACACGAGATGGATATCGAGCCTAAGACCTTAACTGCTTGTGGCGGTGGTGCTCAGTCTCCATTCTGGCGTCAGTTATTAGCTGATGTTCTAAAGTGCAGCATCGTAACTACTACTTCTAAAGAAGGCCCAGCTCTAGGCGCTGCAATTCTAGCGGGTGTTGCAGCAGGTATCTTCTCATCTGTAGAAGAGGGTTGTGAGAAATTAGTAAAGAGATCAGATAAACGTTCTGATACAAACACTGAAGCTGCTACTAAGTATGATGAGATTTACAAGCTCTACTCATTCTTATATCCAACTATGCGTCCTGCTTTTGCAAAATTAGACACCTTAAGACAGAAACTAGATGGTGACAAGGTTGCAAAATACAAAGAGGTAACTGATATTGAGTTTGAGCGCTACGGTAAGGTTATTACTGATATCCCAACTGATAAGATCGTATCTTTACTTGAGAAGACTCCATTAACCGATGGTACTGATTACAAGCCATCAGTTGAAGTTCTAGAAGAGCCTTCATTAGTTAAGATCTTACAGGATCAGGTATTCGGTGGCTTAAAGATTCAGGTAGGTTATTGCAATGGTCACAATAAGGCATTAAATGCTTTAGAGTACCACCGCAATGCTGAGCTGAATGTAGCAGCTAACGATGCAGTGCTCATGGTAGCTCCAATGACAGCTGTACATGATGGTATTATCGATACCAATGATGTAGAGTTATTTAGAGTTAAGAAAGGTCAGGCTGTACTCTTCTATGAAACCACCTTACATTATGCTCCATGCGTAGCAGACGGTGAGGAGCACTTCAAGATGTGTGTAGTTCTGCCTAAAGACACTAATACAGACAGACCTTCTGGTGTAACTCATGAAGGTGAGTCTGGTTGCCTAACCCACAATAACAAGTGGTTATATGCACACAAAGACTCAAATGAAGGTAAATCTGGTGTAACTACAGGTCGCCTCATTGGTGAAAATATTGTATTAAAGTAAACTTTAATACGTAATAATAAATTATGGCGCCTGTGTGGCGCCATAGTAAAAGCCCACAAGGGCATAACAAAGATGTTTAGCAAAGGATTATCGCGATGACAGTAACAGTAAAGACTTTAGCAAAAGCAGCTGGTGTATCTCGCGGAACAGTTGACAGAGTTCTTCATAACCGCGGATCTGTTAAAAAAGAATTAGCCTTAAAAATTAAAACATTAGCAAAAGAATTAGGCTATGTTCCAAACAGAGCTGGTCGGGCTCTATCAGGTATCAGAGAGCACTATAAGATTGGCATCATGTTACCTAGTATCGGTAATGCCTTTTTCGATGGTGTAATTGAAGGAATCGAGAAAGCCTGTCTTGAATATGAAGAGTTAGGTGTAGAAGTAATCTTAGATAAAATCCAAGGTTACGATGAGGCTACTCATATAAAAGCAATTGATGAGTTAAAGAAAAAAGGTTGCTCTGCTTTATGTTTAGCTACTATTGATACTCCTGCAGTTGCTGAAAAAATTAAGGAATGTGAGTTACTGGGTATCAAGATCATCTTAGTAAACTCTGATGTTTCTAATTCAAACAGAATTTGTTATGTAGGCTCAGACTACATTAAAGCAGGTAAGACCTGTGCAGGTTTATTATCTTTAATCTCTAAGTTTGATAAGCTCAATATTCTGGTAGTTACTGGTTCTTCCTTGATGAAAGGTCACAGACAGAGAATCGAAGGCTTTGAGACAGAGTTAAAGAACCTTAATGTTAATTTTGAAATCTGTGCTCAGATTGAATCAAATGATTCAGATATTAAAGCTCAGATTGAAACAACTAAATACCTAACTGCACACAAAGACATTAACTGTGTTTATGTAACAGGTGCAGGTGTGCAAGGTGTAGGTGCTGCTATCATTGCAACTGGTCGTGATGACATCATTGGCATTGCTTTTGATGATATCTATACCACAGTTGAAATGGTAAGAGCTGGTATCTTTAAGTTTGTAATTTGTCAGCAGCCAGACCGACAGGGATATCATGCTGTAAAGCGTGCTTATCAGGTTTTATCGGGTACTGTAAATGAACAGGCAATGACAGATTTCTTTACAGATACAATCATTAAGATCGCATCTAACATCGGTAAGTAACCAAGGTTTAATTTTCATTTAACCACTGTAAATTTTATTTTCGATGCAAAGTCCGCTCAACTTTAAAGGCAACCTTTTTAGGTTGCCTCCTTTTTAAGAAGCTTGCTTATCTTTTTACGCTTCACTTATATTCATCTTCAAGAAATTCAAAACAATCTTTCCTGTTTGAAACTTTCCTGTTTGAATATTGCTTGAATTCTCAATTTTAGATAAATCTTGTGAAAAATATAAATAAAGCACAAAGATTTTATCTTTATATGTTAAAATTAGTCGGCTTTCAACTGAGTTTGTGATCGGTCTGAGAGTTTTTGTTTAATTATCACAAAGGAGCAAAATTTTATGTTAACAGTAGCTGACAAAGCAAAAATCGTAGCTGAGTTTGGTCGTAACCCACAGGACACTGGTTATCCAGAGGTTCAGATTGCATTATTATCTGCAAGAATCGCTGACCTTCAGCCTCACTTTGAGGCCCACAAGAAGGACCACCACAGCCGCCGTGGTTTATTACGCTTAGTTGCTCAGCGTCGTAAGTTGCTCGACTACTTAAAGGCTTCTGATCTTGCTCGTTACAGCGCAATCGTTGAGAAGTTAAAGCTCCGTCGCTAATTTTAGCGTCTGGCTAGGGCGGCATAATTGCCGCCCAATTTATATAAGTCCCACGAAAAGAGGCAAACATAGTGGGAAGTTTCGGAGATAAGTTGATGAATTTAAAACCAATAGTACGCACCTTTAAATATGGTCGTCACACAGTTACATTAGAAACAGGTGCAATTGGTCGTCAGGCAGATTCAGCCGTAATGGCATCTATGGACGATACAACCGTTTTAGCAACAGTTGTATGCAACCGCAATGAAGAGGTTGAAGGTCGTGATTTCTTCCCTCTAACAGTAAACTATCAAGAACGTTCTTATGCAGCAGGCAAAATTCCTGTAAGTTTCTTCCGTCGTGAGGGCAGAGCAACAGAAGGTGAGACTCTGATTTCACGTCTTATTGACCGTCCATTACGTCCATTATTCCCAGACGGTTTCGTAAATGAGGTTCAGGTTGTTGTAACAGTAATGTCAGCAAATCCTGAGATCCCAACCGATATCATTTCTATCATTGCAGCATCAGCTGCATTAGCATCTTCAGGTTTACCATGGAATGGTCCTCTAGGTGCAGCTCGTGTAGGTTACATTGATGGTCAGTATGTATTAAACCCATTAACCTCAGAGTCAAAAGTTTCAGATCTTGATTTAGTTGTTGCAGGTTCTGAGAAAGCAGTTGTTATGGTTGAGTCAGAAGCTAACTGCTTACCTGAGTCTGTAATGTTAGGCGCTGTTATGTTCGGTCACGAGCAGCAGCAGACTGTAATCAAGGAAATCGAAGAGTTCGCAAAGCAGGTTAACCGTCCTGTATGGGATTGGGTAAAGCCAGCTGAAGATACAGCTTTAATCGAGGCTGTTAAGGCTGATGCTGAAGCTGCTGTTGGTGATGCTTTCAGAATCGTTGATAAGTTAGAGCGTCAGAACAAGTTAGCTGAGATCCAGAAAGCTACTGCTGAGAAGATTAAGGCTTCTAAAGAAGAGTGGGCTGAGAAGGACAACGAGATTGCTAAGATCTTCTTCGAATTAGAGCGTAACATAGTTCGTGAAAGAATCTTATCAGGTGAGAAGAGAATTGATGGTCGTACCTTACGTATGATCCGTCCTATCACCATTGCAACTGGTATCCTACCACGTGTTCACGGTTCAGCTTTATTTACCCGTGGTGAGACTCAGTCAATCGGTACCTGTACTTTAGGTTCAGAGCGTGATGCTCAGACCTTTGAAGATATGTCAGGTGTTCGTTCAGACAGATTTATTCTTCACTACAACTTCCCTCCATACTGCGTAGGTGAAATTGGTTTAATCGGTTCTCCAAAGCGTCGTGAAATTGGTCACGGTCGTTTAGCTAAGAGAGCTTTAAAGGCTGTATTACCTCCATTAGACAAGTTCCCATACACCATTCGTGTTGTTTCAGAAATTACTGAATCAAATGGTTCTTCATCAATGGCATCAGTATGCTCTGGTTGCTTATCATTATTAGATGCAGGTGTACCTATCAAGGCTCCTGTAGCTGGTATTGCAATGGGTCTTGTAAAGGAAGACGACAGAGTAGCAATCTTAACTGATATCATGGGTGATGAGGATCACTTAGGTGATATGGACTTCAAGGTAGCAGGTACTCGTGATGGTGTAACTGCACTGCAGATGGATATTAAGACCGACGGTATTACCCGTGAGATCATGCAGAATGCATTAACAGATGCTCATGCTGCACGTATCCACTTATTAAACGTAATGCAGAAGGCAATTCCAGAGCCACGTCAGACTTTATCTCCTTATGCTCCACGTGTTGTAACCATCAAGGTTCCAGCAAACAAGGTTAAGGAAATCATTGGTAAGGGTGGCTTCAATGTTCGTTCAATCCAAGCTGACACCAACTCTCAGATCGACATCGAAGATGATGGTACCGTAAAGATTTCTGCAACTTCACAGTTATCAGCAGAATCAGCTATCAAGCGTATCAACGATCTATTAGTTGAGGTTGAAGTAGGTAAGGATTACGACGGTAAAGTTGTACGTATCACCGATTTCGGTGCTTTCGTAAACATCTTACCTGGTCGTGATGGTTTAGTTCACATTTCTCAGATCACCGAAGAGCGTGTTGAGAATGTAAATGATTACTTACGCGTTGGCGATGATGTTCGTGTTCGTGTACTTGATATTGACAACACCGGTCGTATCCGTCTGTCAATCAAGGCAATCACCGAAGAGCAGAACAAAGCTAAAGCTGCTGAAGAAACTCCTGTAGAAGCAACTGAGCAGGAAACTGTACAGGTTGAAGAGCAGGTAGTTGAGCAACAGCCTGAAATGCCAAATCCTTACGAGAATAGCCCTCGTGAAGATCAGCAATAATCATTAAATAATTTTTATAAAGGCCCAACGAGTTATCATTGGGCTTTTTTTAACGAAAGATGTCAGAATCAAATTCAAATCCCCGCGCAAATACAAATTCTCGCGAACTGTTTTCATCCCGTTTAGGCTTTATTTTAATTGCAGCAGGCTGTTCAATCGGTCTTGGTAATGTATGGAGATTCCCATATATTGCAGGTCAGTATGGTGGAGCACTGTTTGTTTTAATCTATATTGCTTTCTTAATTTTATTAGGCATTCCTTTAGTTACTATTGAGTTGTCAGTAGGTCGTGCCTCAAGACGCAGTATCGGTTTATCTTTTGAAGCTTTAACGCCTGGCAAGAACTGGAAATACTGCAAGTATTTCATGATCTTTGGTAACTATGTGCTCATGGCTTTTTACACCATGGTTACAGGTTGGATGCTGTATTACACCATTGAAATGTTCTCAGGTACTCTAACTAATGCTCCTATGAGTCAGGCAGAGTCAGGACATTTCTTTTCTTCAATGCTGCAAGCTCCAGAACCACAGATCCTGTTTACAGCAGCAGTAACTTTAGCAGGTTTTGCTGTATGCGCTTTTGGTTTGAGAAAAGGTGTTGAAGGTTTTACTAAACCTTTAATGGTATTGCTCTTCTTACTGCTTATCTTTTTAGCTGCAAGATCATTCTTTTTACCTGGCTTTGAACAGGGTATTAAGTACTACCTCTATCCAGACTTTTCAAAGATCACCAAAGACAATTTCTATGAAATCCTCTCAGCAGCATGCGGTCAGGCTTTCTTTACTCTAGGTGTTGGTATTGGTTCATTACAGATCTTTGGCTCTTATATGAGCTCACAAAAGTCTATTACTTATGAAGCATCTGTAATTGCAATTTTAGATACCATGGTAGCTTTCTTAGCTGGTATCGTAATCTTCCCAGCATGCTTTAGCTATGCTGTAGAACCAGGTCAGGGACCAGGACTTATCTTTGTAACTTTAGTATCGGTATTCTCACATATGGAATACGGTCAG
>Ga0256405_10003901_pt1 | contig 29491 bp, 23 predicted proteins | sample RumenRJG_02DNA_FD_189096 | JGI IMG/M metagenome (GOLD analysis project Ga0256405, IMG submission 189096) | Bovine rumen microbial communities from Lethbridge, Alberta, Canada - RJG_02 | ecosystem: Host-associated > Mammals > Digestive system > Stomach > Rumen | place: Canada: Alberta... | reverse complement strand
CACCGGCCTTTTTTCGCCGACAGAACATATTTGAGTGCCCTGAGCACCGCCTCATATCGCGGGTTATCCCCCAGACCGGTCTGAACCGCCATGAGGCGAACCCCGTTCGCCCCTCCGCTGATCCCAAATCCGTTCCAGGCTGCCCCGACAATGCCGGCCACATGGGTTCCGTGCCCAGCCTCGTCCATGACAACCGTGCTGTCCTCTGCGTCCTCATCTACGCTGATGCCATACATTCCTCCGCCTAGGGCACGAAGGGACGGATACTTCAGTCCGTCCTTCCACATTACCTCTTTGAGGTCCGGATGATTCACATCAACGCCGGAATCAAGGATCGCTGCCACAACCCCTTCCGCATTCCGGTTTTCCGGCTGATTCCACGCCGGAACCCGGATTCCCTGCGTGCCAAAGGCGTACTGTAATCCGGTGTAATCCTCTGCTACCATCCCCGGCAGGTTCCATCCCAGGAGAAACAGAATGAGTCCGGCCACTGCCGCAAAACGCAAACGATTTCGCATATCTTTCTCTCCTCTGTGGGTCTCAGTGTTGGTCTATACCCGGACCAGCTTTGTTCTGGCCCAGATTTGACTTGCTGTCACTGCGCGACAGGGCCTCTCCTCTGTCTTTGCCCTCTCAGCCAGGATCGGGCAATTTCATCCGTTCTGGTCTTTGGGCCTCCGGGCACGCCCGGCTTCCTTTGCATACTGTTTTTCGCAGAACCGGGCAATTGCCTGAATCAGCTGAACCGGCAGTTCCCGGTCGTACGGCAGGCGAATCGTTCCCTTGCTCACCTGAAAGCCCGTCAGCTCATCTGCGAAAACCGTAGTCGCCTCGCCGCCCGGATACAGCCCGATATGATGCCTGAACGCGGCAAAATGGATCAGGTTCCTGCCTTTCCGGTAGGTCGGCATTGACCAGGCAATGCATTCCTCCGCCTCCGGAATGGCCTCACGCAGAATCTGCCGCAGTTCCCTCAGCTTCCCCTGCACGCCCTCCTCCTGGATCCCGATGTATTCCTCCACCGTCTGAGGCCGGGTGCAGTAGTGATCCTGCTCGTTTCGTGCGAATTCCCGCCCGCATTTGGGGCACTTCCATGTCATGACGTCTCTCCTCACCGTTGTCTTTTGCCGGTGCTGCATAGCAGGCCTGTGCCGGGCAGAGGATATAGGCCCGCCGGGTCTGCTGGATACAGGACCGGTTCTCAGATAGAAAAAAGGACGCCTTCAAACTGTTGCCTGAAAGCGTCTTTTGTTCCGGGACAAATCCCCGTCTTTATTTCTTACTCAGCGTCGGTCAGCGGATTCTCTGCCTCAACAGCGCCCGCTTCCTCATCTACCGGAGCGAGATTGTCATCAAAGTCCAGTCCCTGTACCTCGGCGTTGTAATCAACTTCCTCGGTCAGAGCCTCACGGATAGAGAGGCTGATGCGCTTGTTCTCGGTGTCTACCTTGAGAACCTTCACGCGGACAACCTGTCCGACCTGAACCGCATCCTCCACCTTCTGAATGCGGCGCAGTGCACACTGGGAGATGTGAACCAGACCATCCAGACCGGGCTCAAGCTCCACGAAGGCGCCAAAGGTGGTTACACGGACAACCTTGCCCTCGACGATGGAACCTACCGGATACTTCTCCTCGGCGTTGTCCCACGGCTGCGGGGTCAGTTCCTTGAGAGACAGCTGAATGCGCTCCCTCTCCCTGTCGATGCTGACGATCTTCACCTGGATCTCCTGACCCGGGGTGACAATATCAGAGGGATGCTTGACACGATGCCAGGCCAGATCGGTCACATGAATGAGGCCATCCACACCGCCGATATCAACGAACGCACCGAAGTCAGTGAGGCGGCGAACGGTACCGGTCACGATCTGACCTTCCTCAATGTTCTCCCAGGCCTTCTTCTTCTCCTCGTTCAGGAAAGCCTTGCGGCTGGCAACAATGCGATGCTTGTTCTTGTCAACCTCGATGATCTTTACAGTCATGGTCTTGCCCACGAAATCACCGATGTTGTCCACGTACCGGCGTGCCAGATGGGATGCCGGGATGAACGCACGAACGCCCATTACATCCGCAATCAGTCCACCATTCACGGCCTCACGGCCGACAGCCTCAACGCATGCTCCGGCGTCGCACTCAGCAATCAGTTTGTCCCAGTTCTTGCTGTCAGCCACTCTGCGCTCGGACAGCAGGACGTAACCATCCCCATCATTCAGCTTGATGATCTCGGCCTCAATCTGATCGCCAACCTTGTAATCATTTCTTACAAGATCGCTGGTCTTGATGAAGCCGTCTGCCTTGCCAGGAATGCTCACAATCACACCGTCGCTCACGATCTGCTCAACGCAGCCGGAAACGACCTGCTTGGGACTGATCTTGCTGGTCTTCTCGTCCTCCTTAAGCAATGCTTCAAACTCATTAGTGGATTCGGAAACGGGGTTCTTTTCAATGTCGTTCATCAGTTACTACCTCCTAAAGTATCTCAAACGGGCAAGCCCGATTGAATCATCATTTATGTTAGCGGCCCAGCCGGTAACATCTCAAGAAAAAAGGGAATTCAGCCGCTCTGCCACCTCATTGAGCAGCCACTGCGGCGTCGATGCGCCTGCCGTCAGGGCAACCGTGTCCGTTTCGCCGATGTCCTCTGCGGGAATCTCATCGGCGGTCTCGATCAGGTATGACCTCCGGCAGCGCTGGCGGCATGTCTCATACAGCTTGTTGGTGTTGGAACTGTTGTGTCCGCCCACCACAATCATGACATCCGCACTTGCCGAGAGCTTTTCGGCCTCTTCCTGTCTCTGGCTTGTCGCCGCACAGATGGTGTTCCTCACCGTCAGGTCCGGCACTTTCAGACGGATTTCCTCAAGGACGTTTTCAAACCGTTCCCGTTTGATCGTCGTCTGCGCCACCACCAGTGCACGGCCGGGGAGTGCTGTCCGGCGGACCTGTTCCGGCTCATTGAAGATATAAACCGTACTCCCCGCCCATCCGGCAATAGCCCTGACCTCGGGATGGTCCGCTTCGCCCACGATAATGACAGCGTCCCGGCTTTCGCTGTATTCACGCACCAGCCGGTGAATCGCAGCCACATGCGGACAGGTGGCATCAATGACCGGAATTCCCCGCTCGCGGGCTTCCTGATAAATCTCCGGCGCCACACCGTGCGAACGAAGAATCAGGGTTTCCCCGGGCTTTACCTGCGCCGGACTGTCGACCGAGGCGATTCCTGCCTGTCTGAGGCGTTCCACTTCCTGAGGATTATGAATCAGGGGTCCCAGGGTCACACAGGCAATCCCGGCATCAAGGCATCTGTATGCCTCCTCCGCCGCCCGCTTCACCCCAAAGCAAAACCCGGCATGCTTTCCAATGACAAGTTTCATCCTCGTCCGCCTCTGCCCGTCCATCATTCCTATTGCAACAAAAAACTCTCGTCGTGGTATTATGAAGAATTTGTTTAAAAAAATCAACACTCTTTTTTAAAAAACCGGAGTTTTTTTTCTGAAAAGTGTGTTTAGGCATGCTTTTCTTGTAGATTTGCAGGCGGAAGCGCCTTCCCGCCGCTCAAATGGGCAAACGCGCCCTCCATCCGATGGGTCAAAATATCACAGGTTTCCTTGTTCATGCGTCCTGCCCGCAGGTCCTGCATCTCAATCGGTTTCCCCACAATGACGCGCAGCGGATGGAAAATCCGGTACGGCCCGTCGATGTACACCGGAAGGATATCGCAGCCGGACTTGAGTGCCAGAAGGGAGGCGCCGCCCAGAAGAGGACCCATATAACCGGTCTTGGACCGCGTCCCTTCCGGGAAGATGCCCAGGGTCTCTCCGGATTTGATGACATTCAGGGCAGTGCGGATCGCGGTCATGTCAATGTTTCCCCGGTCCACCGGGAACGCATGCAGACGGGTCAGGAACCAGGCGATGATTTTGTTTTTGAACAGTTCCTTCTTGCCCATAAAGTGAATCTGCCGGTCACGTGCACAGATGCCCAGGGTCAGCGGATCCAGAAACGACTGATGATTCGCCATCAGGATAAGGGATTTCCCCGCGGGGATATTCTCACGCCCCACAAAGCTGATGAAAAAAAACAGTTTGGCAATGATAAAATAGATCACTATAATGATGGTATAGAGAATGCTATGCTTTTTCGTCTCAGATTCCATATGCCTGCTCCACTATTCGGAGGATCGCTTCTACAGATTCCTCATAATCAAGATTGGTTGTATCTACCAGCACCGCATCCTCTGCCCGCCGCAGCGGATCCGCTGCACGGTGCATGTCCTGATAGTCCCGCGCATTGAGCGCCTCAAGGACCTTTTCATAAGGCGTATCATCCCCTGCCTCAAGGTTCTGCTGATACCGCCGCCTTGCCCGCTCCTCGGCAGATGCCATCAGATAGATTTTCGCCGGTGAATCCTTGAGAACCACCGTGCCGATATCCCGTCCGTCAATCAGCATATCCGTCTCAGCAGCCATACGCTGCTGCGCGGCCACCATGGCCCTGCGAACAGCCGGCCACCTGGAGGAACTGCTGGCAGCAGCGGATACCTCGGCTGTCCGGATCAGTCCCGTCACATCTTCCTGTCCCAGATAGGTATGCTGTTTTCCGTCCTCAAAACGGACATTGACCTCTACCTCTCCGATTCTGGAGGAAACGGCCGCCTCATCGGCGGGATCCACCCCCATGCGCAGCAGGGCAAGACCTACCGCCCGGTACATGGCTCCCGTATCCAGATGCAGAATGCCCAGCCGCTCCGCAACCGAATCCGAAATACTGGATTTTCCTGCGCCAACCGGACCGTCTATTGCTATGTTAATCGGCATTTTCTCATTCCTTCTGTCGTTTTACTTGTTGTCCGCCATCCGGGAATTCTCCAGCGGATTTGACACATTATAGTATTTTTCATTCTGCTTTACAACTGAATCTTTTGAAAGCGCCGCTCAGCCAACTGCCCGTCCCCGAAGTCTGCGAATGTCCCTGCCGCGCAGAGACAATTTGTCAAATACGGGCTGCTGAGTCATTGCCCGGGCAAAACCGCCGCCGAGGAGGAGGTTCATCTGACATGCACGCCCTGTCTTTCTGCCGCAAAGCTCTGCTTTTTCTGTTCATCATGGCGATTTTTTCCGCCTCCGGCATCGCCAGTACCCAGCCCAGTCCGGCCCTTTCAGCAATCCTTTTTCGGTACCTTGTCACAGACTGGGCATCCGGACTCGCATGCCCGGAGGAGGAACTGCTTAAAGATCTGGATCCTGTTCTGAAAGCCGATTCCCCTTTCCGTTTCCTTTCCGGCACACGGGAACTCCAGCTGCGCCATCCGTCAAAAAGTCCCGAGGATGTCCGCCGTCTGGACCGCCTCAGTGAATTTCTGGTCCGTCTTTCCCTGTCCCGAAAAGCCGGTCATCCTCTGCCTCTGAGCGAAACCATCGCGGCAGGACAAAGCAGCAGTGATTTGTCCGGTTCGGTCACTTACGATGCAGTGCCTGCCGGAAATGGCCTCCGTCGTTATCTCCTTTTCCGGGGTCCGGTAACTGTTTCCGCTACGGAGATGTCCGGAGACCAGTCAAAAGTCCTTTTGCCTGTCGAACATCTGGGCGATGGCATCGCGGTCACGTTTCCGGAAAGCCTTTCCTGTGACATCCGGTGGCAGGCAGAACGCGACGGACAACTCACGCTCTTCTTCCTTGAAGCCGCCCCGAATCCGTTGTCTGTTTATTCGGTTTTAGACCATTTTACCCGGTCCGTCTCTGCCGGTGAAACCGGTCTGTATCATCCCCGGGATCCGGCCAAATACGGCAGTTTATCCGTTCAGGATTCGGATAATGTCCCGCCAGCAGACAACCGCAATGCTGCCATCATGGCTGATTCTGCGCTGTCGCCCGTGCAGATCCTTCAGTTTCTCGGGCTGAACGTTCCTTTCCCCAGCTGGCGAATGTCTCTGATTTTCCTTTTCGCCCTGGCCGGCCTCCTCATCTGTGCGCCTCTTTGTTTGCTGACGGCAGCAAAAATAGTTCCGGGGCGGCGCCTTTCCTTTGTCACCTGGCCGCTCCTCTGCTGTTACGGAATCTCCGCGCTCGAGTCGGAAATCGCTTACTGGCTGTTCCCGGATCCCCCTCTCTGGCGTCTGCTCTTTAAAGCCTCAGGTGCCATCTGTCTGCTCCTTCTCATGGCCGCGTTCCGCCGCCCCCGCTTTCATGTGAGTGCCAGCCGTTTCCTGCCGCTCCTTCTGGGGCTGGCGGCAGACATCATTATCTCAATCCATTTTACGACAGGCGTCGTGTGTTTTCTGTTTTTCCACCTTTCCCTCATCCTGCTGTTCCAGCGCAGCCATAAGATGAGCCGGCAGCGCTGGATTCTCTGGGCAATCCTTTCCGCGGCTGTTCCCGCCATTTTGGTCGGATTCTTTCTGAAAAAACACGGAACACCCGTTCTGGCGGTTGCTGTTTACGCACCGGTTCTGATTCTCACCGCCTTCAGTGCTGCCGGCCAGCCATTTTGCCTCCGTCTGAGTGCCGCCCTCTTTCTGCTTTCCGATCTGCTGCTGGGCCTGTTTATCGTGACCGGACGTCACCCGGTCATCCATGCTGTGTATATGCTGCTTTTCGTTCTGGCCCTCCTGATTCTCGCACTCGCCCCTCCCGTGAAATTCTCCTTTCCGCCGGTTTCCTCCGAAAATCCGATATGAAAACAGGCAGAGCAATCCGGCTGCTCTGCCTGTTTCTTTTATGGTTCTCCCTCCGCACCGGCGAATCTTATCTGACAAGGCGGTTCTTTCCCGCCGTTTTCCCTTCATAAAGCTTTTTATCCGCGACATCAATCCACTCATCAATGCTCTGGCCCTGTCTGAACATGGCCATGCCAATGGTAACACTCATGCGCAGTTGCCGGCCCTCGTAGACGAATGCATGTTTCGTTACGGCCTCCCTGACACGTTCCAGCAGCGCCGTTTCCTCCTCATTGACCCCGGCCATCAGGAATTCCTCACCGCCCCAGCGGCAGATGGAGATCCCTTCACAGATTTTCCGCAGAATGGCTGCCACTTCTTTCAGGACATAGTCACCGCAGTTATGTCCATACGTATCATTGATGTGCTTGAAATCGTCCAGATCTGCAATGGCAAGCCAGTGACTCTCTGCAGATGTTCCGCTGCCAAGACGCGTAAAATATTCCGCCATGGCATATCGGTTCGGCAGGCCGGTCAGCTTGTCATGAAATACCTCATTGGAGAGGCTTTCCTGATATCGTGTAGAAACATAGACAAACAGCTGCAGAATCAGAATGGCAACCATAAAGACGACAACACACCAGATGATCTGGAAAAAATGCTTTACCTCCGGCGGCAGAAGGTAAGGCGGCTCTCTGTGAATACTGATCAGGTAGCCGGCCAGATAAAACAGCATCGCCACAGGTGCAAGGATGATGCTCCGCACAAATTTCAGTTTCAGCGAACGGGCAATGTATTCAGAATAAAACAGAAGGACACAGATGCCGATAAGCACGATCTGAAAACCGGAATCAAAACCCACAAATGCTATCGCAGCACACATGTGTACACAGATTTCAAAAAACGTCAGCACAACAAACAGAAGAAGCCGTTCTTTGTGGATCAGACCGAGCATGACGAGGTAAAACAGAATGCTCACGACATTGATCCGGGACATTGGAATCACACCGCAGGACTGAAAAACCGCAAGCAGCAAAACATGAATGGCAAGAAACATTCCTGCCATAATAGACGCCAGGATTTTCACCTGTCGGATATTGAACAGCTGATTCAACGCATCCCTCCTTTCCGGACACTCCCGTCTGACCTTTTCTTTTTCCTCAGGAAGAAGGCAAAATCAGAATCGGAAAAACGCACTGTCGGGCAATTCATCAATGCACATCAGTCTCTGTAAAACAGATCACGGGTATATACTTTCTCTTTGCAGTCATCAAGACACGGATCCATCCGGTTAGCCACAATGGTATCACAGGAGCGCTTGAAACGTTCCAGATTGTTGACCACCAGACTGCCGAAGAAGGTGGTTCCATCCGGCAGCGTCGGTTCATACACGATAACCGTGGCCCCCTTCGCCTTGAGCCGCTTCATGATTCCCTGTACAGAGCTCTGTCGGAAATTATCACTGTGTGATTTCATGGTAAGGCGGAAAACCCCAATGGTAATCGGGCGTTCCTTTTCCATATTCCACATGGAGCTGCCCACGTAATACCCGGCTTTTTCAAGCACGCGGTCCGCGATATGATCTTTCCGGGTCCGGTTGGATTCAACAATCGCGGAAATCAGGTTGGAGGGCACATCCTGGAAATTGGCCAGCAGCTGCTTGGTATCCTTCGGCAGGCAATATCCGCCGTAACCGAAGGACGGGTTGTTATAATGCGACCCGATCCGGGGATCCAGGCATACGCCGTCGATAATGGACCGCGTATTCAGTCCCTTCAGTTCCGCATAGGTATCCAGTTCATTGAAATAAGCCACGCGCAGAGCCAGATACGTGTTGGCAAAGAGCTTCACCGCCTCTGCCTCCGTGGTCCCCATCAGCAGCACCGGCGGATCATTGAGCGCCGCCTCCCGAAGAAGACCGGCAAAGCGCTTGGCTACCTCCGAATCACCATCACACCCGACGATAATCCGGCTGGGCCTCAGGTTATCATCCAGCGCCTTGGACTCCCGCAGAAACTCCGGGCTGAAAAGCAGATTTTCGACGCCAAACTGCTGTCTCGCCTTCCGTGTAAATCCCACCGGCACCGTGCTCTTGATGACCATATCCGCCTTTGACCCGCAGTCAAGGACCTGACGAATCACCGATTCCACTGCCGAGCAGTCAAAAAAGTTCTTGATGGGATCATAGTTGGTGGGCGTTGAAATCACCACGATGTCCGCATCCTGATACGCCGCATCCCCATCCGTTGTCGCGTGCAGATGAAGATTTTTTTCCTCATGATCCCGGAAATATTCCTCAATGGTATCATCCTGAATAGGGGACTCCCACCGGTTGATTTTATCAACCTTTTCCTTCACGATATCAACCGCCGTTACCTCGTGCCGAACCGAAAGCAGCACTGCCAGCGACAGTCCCACATAGCCCGTACCTGCTACTGCAATTTTCATTTTTATCCTCTTTTCCATGTTTCCGCCCGAATGTCGGCGGAATTCTGTTCTGTTTCAGTGATTTCGCCTGCCCCGGGGCAGGCCTTTTGTGTTCAGGGATTGTCCGCCTTGCGCATGGACAGAATGCAGCGGACCTCGCTGAAGGGATCTTTTACAATATCTGCATCCACCACCAGCGGAATCCTTCCGCCATCTGCGTCCTGCATCCAGAAATGCTGTGTGGCTCCCTGCTGCGTTTCAACGCACTTGAGTGCGATTTTCCACAAAACACTCTCGTTCTGGGGAACCAGATGCCGGTAGAACTTTCCGGTATTCAGTTCCTCCTCCATTTCTTTCCGGGTCATGCCGATGGCGCTCTCAAGGCCATGCGCCACAACCTCAAACACATACTTATCCTCTTTGGCATTCAGAAAAAGGACTGTCCTTGAGACAAAGCGGGACAGGAGATCCATCTGTCTTTGCATCTTGACAATATCCGTCACATCCCTTGCCGCACCATAGAACCGTTTATTCTTGCCCTCCGTTCCCAGATAGTAGAAATGAATGAGAAAACGAACCATGGTATCATCCACTTTCCGGAAAGAGAGAACCCCCTGGGATCCGTTCAGGCGGTCATCATAGGCTTTCTGCAGCATCTCCGGAAGTTCCTGTTTTTCACCCGCGGGCATATACTGCTGAATATCCGTAAGACGTCCCGTAAACTTTCCGTCATTGACCGACTGATAGAACTGCTGATTGAAACGGACGATATCTACCTTTTCCCCGTCCCATGCGTAAATAGCCGCCGGCCCGATAATCTGGTTAAGCATGGAATCGGAATACACATCCCGGTTCAGAAACTCGCGGATGTGGAACTCTTCATTGAACTTGAAGGTAAATCCCTGCAGGTCAATATTCCGTTCATCCCGAATCAGTGTTTCATACTCTGTCTGAGGCATGGGTTTGTAGAAATAGTACCCCTGAATATACCGGCAGCCAAGGCTCATCAGGTACGCGCACTGCTCCGTGGTTTCAACGCCCTCCACGATAATCGGCATGGACATCGTCTTGGCCATATTCACAACCGACTCAATGATGTGCATGCCCTTTTTCATGGTCGCCTCATCCAACCGCATGAAATAGGCATCCAGCTTGATCATGTCCACATTCAGTTCACGCAGCATGTTCAGCGAAGAAAAGCCGCTTCCAAAATCATCCATCAGGACCATGAATCCCATGCTGCGCAGCGTCTGCACGGTGTTTCGGACCTGATCGGAATCCTCCCCGTAGGCAGATTCCGTAATTTCCACCTTTACGGCATTTTTGGGAATCCCGTACTTTTCCGCCAGTCCCTCAAGATATGCCGGAACATCCATGGTAAAGATATCCACCGGACTGATATTCACCGAAATCGGAATCATGGGATTTCCCTTGTCCAGCGATCTCCTGCAGAACGTGAAGACCTGCTCCCAGATATGCCGGTCCAGATCCGGAATAAATCCATATTTTTCCAGTGTCGGGACAAACACACCCGGCGGAACCACCGAGCCATCCGCCCGCACCCAGCGGGCCAGTGCCTCAGCTCCCACAATTTTCCCGTTGACGGCCCGGCACTGCGGCTGCAGATAGAATGTAATTTCGCCGCTGGCCAGCGCTTTCTTGAAATCCGAGAGAACTTTGTAATCCTCTGCTGACTGGCGGGTCAGGGATGCCGAGTAAAATACCACCCGCCTTCTGTAATCCTTCTTTGCCTCCTGGCAGGCCAGCGTTGCCTCATCATATAAGGTATAGGCAACCGGTTCGCCGCCTGAGCAGCAGGCCCCGATGGCCGGCAGAAAACCAATGGAAACCCCCGCATCGGAGAGTACGGCCAGCAGGCGGCTGTACAGATCCTCCGTGCTGAATTCCTCCGCACGAATGAGCAGGGCAAAGTCATCCCCGCCCATGTACGCGGCAAATCCACTGTGCATCTTTGCCGTCTTCGCCAGTTCCTGTCCGATCCCCGAGAGAATCCGGTCTCCCAATTTCCGCCCATACCATTCATTGAGAAGCTTGAAATGCTGCAGGTCAATGGCGATCATCAGCCAGTTTACCCCAGTGTCTGCAAGCATCTCATTCGCAGCTGCATAAAAATCCTTTTCCCGCGGCAGACCGGTCAATGCATCCAGGCTGGCAGAACTGAGATAGGAAACGTGCATTTTCCCCTCTTCCCTGTCCTTCCGTGTCTGGATGTCAAACACATAACAGTAGATGAGCCCATGCGGCACACCGTGTTTCTCGCCGCAGATCACAAACTGCTCACACCAACGCCAGTCTCCTCTGCGGCTCTGAGCACGAAATTCAAAGTTCACAATGCCGTTTCCATCGCGGAGCTGTTCCACAAGGGTATCCGGATTCATCATCTCCAGATAGAGGGCACTCTCCTCCGGATGCACGATGCGGTTTCCGACATGGGTGTAAAACGAGCTGTATCTGCCTTCCATGGACGGAACCTGGTATTTCTGATCCACATTGAAAATGAACCTGTATGTATCCTCTTCAAGGTTGACGGCAATCAGTTCATCAAAAGAGGACAGTTCAAGAAAATCCACAATGGGAAATTCCGGATGTTTCGCGGCAAATTGTGCTATTATTCCTGCCATCTGTTCTCATTCCTTTACCATTAAGTGAGCACAAAACCTCTGTGCTTATTCAGAATTGCTTCCCGGATCGTTCAGCCATGAGCCAAACAGCTTCGTATAAACAGGTATAGCGGTGAAATAGACTGCTGTGCATCCGCAGCGTCTTCCGCAAGGCGCTCAATGGGTTGTTAACAGGGGCTATTATAGCACGCACCCAAAAGAGAAGAAAGAGTATCCCGCTGTCAAAATTCCATCCGGCCCGGAAATCGCTTCTGTCCGCGTTCCTTTCTATTCCATTCCCCCATTCCATGACAGAAAGAAACATGCGGCTGCACCGTTTCTCTCTGTTTCCTCATGTTCCTCCAGAATCCACTTTCCCATCCATATTTGCTTATTTCAGGCGCAGCTTTTCCACTTTCAGTCAATAATAAAGTCTTCTTTAAACTATTTGCCCCACCATATACCCATGTGCTATAATACCAACAGCCGTCAGAACCCTGTTGTTCCCCAAAAACAATTTATCAGGTAAACCCATCCTTCCGGCTGCGGCCGCTTTCCGTCAGCCGTCAGATGCAGATCCGGCTTCGGTCCTGAACCTGCGGGAGGAAAAAAGAGTGCCTCTGCCGTAAATCGGCAGTCAGTCTAATCCTGGCCTTTGACGCAGCAGCTCAGGCCAATGATAAAGTTGAGGCCCACAAAGGAATGGCCCTGCCGCGCAGCGACAGTCAGTCAAATTTGGGCCAGAACCAAGCCAGTCCGGCAAAAGACCAAGATTGAGGACCACAAAGGAGCAATGATCTATGTATTCATTCGATGTCAACAGACGCAGCCGAAAGGATAAGCGTCGTACTCAGATTCTGGTTCTGCTGATATTTATTCTGGCGGTTCTCCTCATCGGTGTCACGTATACCCTGCTGAAATCACGCAATTTTGAGGGAACCACCCGTGATGTTCTTATCACCAGAGCCATTTCAGAGGCCGGGGACGCACAGACAACCGTCTATCGCCTGACCCAGTCCAGCGGAACCAGTTCTGCCGCTCTCCTGGCCACTGTCCGCCAGCATATCTACTGTCTGCAATGTCTGAACACACTGGCAGGGAACATCTACGGTGCCGGCACCGTTGTCGTCAATCCGGAACTGCTCAATACCTGCATGGCAACACTTGATCTGGCCACTGTCCGCATGCAGGCCGGCAATGTCCTGACCGAACAGTTTACCCTTCTTCGGGACCAGATCAATGACATTGCCGCCACATTTAATCTGAACTGAATGAAAAGGCCTGAGAACCGGGCCTGCCACATGGCGGCAGTCTGATAAAGTTGAGCACCAGAAATGTCGCGGTGCCGAATGACCAGGCTGCGGCTTATCTTGAGGAGAAGGGAGAAGCCTATGCGCAATGAGGAACGCATCCCGCAGATTCTGTCCATTCTTGAAAGCACCTACCCGAATGCACGTCCGGCCCTGAACTTTGATAATCCGTATCAGCTGCTGGCTGCCGTTATTCTCTCTGCCCAGTGTACGGATGTCAAGGTGAATAAGGTCACCCCGGAACTGTTTGCCCGCTATCCGGACGCAGCCTCACTCGCTGCCGCCTCCCCGGACGATGTCGAAAACATCATCCGTACCTGCGGCCTCTTCCACGCCAAATCCAGAAATCTTGTTGCCATGGCAGCCATTCTGACAGAGAAATACGGCGGCGAGGTGCCGGATACACGCGAGGCGCTGGAGGCACTTCCGGGTGTCGGCCGGAAAACGGCAAACGTCGTCCTGTCCTGCGCATTCGGTCAGGATGCCATTGCGGTGGATACCCATGTTTTTCGGGTCAGCAACCGGCTTGGCCTTGCAGATGCCCCGGATGTCCTGAAAACTGAAGAACAGCTCATGGCAAATATTCCAAAGAATCAGTGGAGCCGCGCACACCACTGGCTGATTTTTCATGGGCGCCAGGTATGCCATGCGCGAAATCCAGCCTGCGCGGACTGTCCGCTTCAGAAGCTCTGTGAATATGCCTGCGGCAATCCCAAAGGCAAAAAATAACCTCTTCTTTCCCCGATTTTCTCGGAGGGAACAACAAGTTCGAATCAATTCCGGCTCGCTTTTCACGGAAGAACCATTCAGCAGAACAACGGATAAAGAAAGGATTGCCTTATCGTGAAGCGATACAGTGTCAAATTTGGACCCCTTACGCAGCAGTCCGGGCAGTAGAGTATGATGGAATACAAGAAAGGAGACAAAAATGCCAACCAGATACGGAGGAGGCGCCCGCTTCAAAGAAGCCAGGAAGAAAACCGGCCTGACACAGAAACAGCTTGCAGAAGTCCTGGGACTCAGTCCCGCCTATCTCAGCCTGATCGAAACAGATCGGCAGCCGGTTTCAGAGCCCATTGCCATGAAAATGCAGTCACTTTACGGAACGGACGCCCGCTGGCTTCTCTTTGGGAGCACGCCGCGGGGTGAAAAGAGCCGCCTGCGGCAGGCAAGAGATGAACTGGGGCTCAAGCAGAAAGACATGGCTGCCCAGCTCGGAATCAGTGCCATGTATCTTGGTCTGATGGAGCGGGATGACCAGCCGCTCTCGGCCCCTGTCGCGATGAGAATGCAGGAACTGTATGGGTTTAATGCCCAGTGGCTCCTCTATGGAACCAATCCCAGAAAAGTAAAATGAGACGCCCTGATTAACGCACAGAGCGGAGATACTCCGGTGAGTATCTCCGCTCTTTTCCTGTTTTACTTTCCCGGGGCCATCAGGAGGGCATGCAGGCCATCCTCAAGGGACAGTTCCGGCGCAGCCGCCGGAATGAAGACCGAATCCCCTTTCCGCACCGTCATGGCTTCCTTTCCGTAAGCAATTCTGCCGTCGCTGAGTGCGCAGAGAATTCTGAAACGGGTGGGATCCTCGGGAACCGTGAATTTTCCCGTCTTTGCGGGCACTGTCACCTCGCAAAGAGTGAACGCCGGTTCATCGATATACCGGATCAGCGTGTACCGGTCATTCTTTTCCGCCGTGCCGCTGACCGCTGTCATCTGCAGATCGGGACAGACCACATCCAGGCCTTTTTCAATGTGCAGTTCTCTGGATTTTCCATTGGCATCCACCCGGTCCCAGTCGTAAAAGCGGTAGGTCACATCACTGGACTGCTGGATTTCCGCCACCGAAATGCCGCCGCCAAGGGCGTGCAGCATTCCTGCCGGAATATAATACACCTGACCCGCCTGGACTTTCACCGTATGAAGGCAGTCCTGCAGTTCCCTGCCGCCGGCTGCACAGGCATGCCGAAGCTGTTCCTTCGTCACGCCGGGACGAACGCCGTAAACAATCTCCGCGTCCGGTTCCGCGCTCAGAATGACCCACGCTTCGGTCTTTCCAAGCTTTCCTCCCTCATGTTCGCCCGCATAGCGGTCATCCGGATGGACCTGTACGGAGAGCTTATCTGCCGCGCTGATAAACTTGAGCAGCAGCGGGAACGTCTCCCCGACATTCGTTCCCCGCATCTCCGTCCCGCCATCTGCCAGCAGTTCCGTCAATGTCCGGCCTTTTTCATCTCTGCTCTCAAGTCCGGGGAGCACGGAAATTTCAAGGCTCTCCCCGGTACGCTCATCCGGAATCTCCTTGCCCAGTGCACGCAGTCCCGTTCCGCCCCAGGGGGTTGCCGCTCCATAGCGAAAACTCGGCGTCATTTTAATTGGCGCTATCATCGTCATGTTCCTCCTTATCAAAGCTCAGGCTCGGTTCTGCCCTGTGAACGCCTGAATGGGATCCTGCCTCTTCAATGATCGTATTGACACAGGCATGCAGCTCTTTTTCCACGGCCTCGGCTGCCTCTGCATCTGCCGCACTGACCGAAAGATAGCATTTGAGCTTCGGCTCTGTGCCGCTGGGCCGCACGACCAGAGAACGGTTCCCCTCAAAACGGAACTTGAGAACATCTGATTTCGGCAGTCCGTCCACTCCCTGGCTGTAATCAAGCAGTTCTGTCACCCGGAATTTCCCGATCCGTTCACCGCAGGTCCTGAATGCCGCCATGATCGCCTTCATCCGTTCAAAGCCGGCAGAACCATCAAACTCATAGGAATGCAGGGTATTGTGGCAGTAGCCGTACTCCTGATACAGTTCAGCAAGACGATCCAGAAGCCCGACGCCCCTGGCCCTGTAATAGGCAAACATTTCGGCAATCATGAACGCACCGTTAACCGCGTCCTTGTCGCGCACATAGGTGCCCGTCAGGTACCCATAGCTCTCCTCAAATCCCATGATATACGAGTCCTGACAACCCTTCTTTTCCAGCAGCCCGATCTGCTCGCCAATGAACTTGAAGCCGGTCAGGACATTGACGGTCCGCACGCCGTAATGCGCGGCAATCCGCTCCGCCATATCAATGGTGACAATGGTCTTCACCATGACCGGATCCTTGGGCATGGTCCCGGCCGCCAGGCGCCGCTGACAGATGTAATCAAGGAGCAGCATTCCGGTTTCATTGCCGGTCAGAAGGACATATTCCCCCTCTGCATTCCGCACGGCAATCCCGATACGGTCACAGTCCGGATCGGTGGCCATGAGGAGGTCTGCCTGTTCCCGCCGGGCATATTCCATGCCCAGCGCCATGGCCTCGTGGATTTCCGGATTCGGATACGGACAGGTCGGGAAATGGCCATCCGGCTTTTCCTGTTCCGCCACCACGGTGATGTTGGAATAGCCCGCCTCACGCAGGGTCCTCAAAACAGGCACCAGACCGGTCCCGTTGAGCGGGGTGTAGATAATGGCGGCACTGCGGTCTGCAGGCGCATCGTAAAGAACGCTCTGCTTTTTGACCTCGGCAATAAAGCAGGTCAGCACCTCATCCCCGATTTTCCGAATCCGGCCCTCACGGAGACCTTCCTCAAATTCCATGCAGCGGACATCATCAAAGGCATCGATCCGGTCAATTTCTGCCAGAATGGCTTTGGCTGCCTTCGTGGTAATCTGGCATCCATCCGGTCCGTAGACCTTATAGCCATTGTATTTGGACGGATTGTGCGAGGCGGTCACCATGATTCCGGCCGCACAGTCCAGTTCACGGACGGCAAAGGACAGGCACGGAGTGGGCATCAGCTGCGGATAAATCCGTACCTCAATGCCATTGGCTGCAAAAACACCGGCAGCCACCTGCGAAAACAGGTCCGACTTGATCCGGGAATCATAGCTGACCGCAATCCGGCGCTTTTCCGGCGGAAAATGGGCAATGACGTAATTGGCCAGTCCCTGAGAAGCTTTCCCGACCGTGTAGATATTCATCCGGTTCGTGCCGGCACCAATCACCCCGCGCAGACCGCCTGTGCCGAATTCCAGTTCCCGGTAAAAGGCATCCTCGATCAGCTCCGGCTTTCCGGCCATGGCAGCCAGTTCCGCGCTCAGGTCAGGATCTCCGTTTGCCCGTTCACACCATCTCAGATAGTTCTTTTCAATATCCATCCCATTGCCTCCTAAAGTTCAATTTCCATTTAACCAAAGATGCACGCATCGGACCAATCCCGAACTGCACCTGAATGATCTGGATTATAACGAATTGAGGCAGAAGAATCAAGGCACAGGAACCCTTTTGATCCATTCCTCCCCGGACATGCCCTTTGCGATTTTTTATACGGCAGGTATCTTCCTTTTTTGCTGCAGTTGTGTTAGAATACGGCCACCTGCAAAGAAGGAAAGAAGTAGGCCTGTCAAATCTCTTAAAGAGAGTGCCCGGCTGGTGGAAGGGCACAGAGACGCAGACTGAATACATTCCGGAGCATCATTCCGAACGGCCGCGGCCCAGTAGGCGATGACGGGTATGCCCGTTACAGCTGCCTGGAGGGGCTTTTTGCCCGAACCAGAGGTGGTACCACGATAAATTCGTCCTCTGTCCCGTTTGGGACAGAGGCTTTTTTCGTATCGGACTGCCGGATGACACAGGAAAGGATGAACAAACATGCAAATCTACGAAGAACTGCAAAAGCGCGGCCTCATTGCGCAGGTCACAGATGAACCCGAAATCCGCGAACTGATTAACAATGGCGGTGCACGTTTCTATATCGGATTCGACCCGACCGCGGATTCCCTCCACGTCGGTCACTTTATGGCCCTTTGCCTCATGAAACGTCTGCAGATGGCCGGCAACTGCCCCATTGTCCTGCTGGGCGGCGGCACCGGCTATATCGGTGACCCCTCCGGCCGCACCGACATGCGCTCCATGATGACACCTGAAACCATTCAGCACAACTGCGACTGTTTCAAAAAACAGATGGAACGGTTCATTGAATTCGGTGACGGGAAAGCCATCATTGTCAACAACGCCGACTGGCTGCTCTCCCTCAACTACATTGAACTCCTCCGTGAGGTTGGTCCGCATTTCTCCGTCAACAACATGCTCCGCGCCGAATGTTACAAGCAGCGCATGGAACGCGGACTCAGTTTCCTCGAGTTCAACTACATGATCATGCAGGCCTATGACTTCCTGCATCTGCATAAGGCCTACGGCTGCAATATGCAGTTCGGCGGTGATGATCAGTGGTCCAACATGTTGGCCGGCACCGAGCTGATCCGCAAGAAGACCGGCGATGATGCCTATGCCATGACCATCACCCTGCTGATGAACAGTGAGGGCAAGAAGATGGGCAAGACCGCCAAAGGCGCTGTCTGGCTTGACCCCAACAAGACCTCACCCTTCGAATTCTACCAGTACTGGCGCAATGTCAATGATGCGGATGTCATGAAATGCATCCGTATGCTGACCTTCGTCCCGCTTGAGCAGATTGAGGAGATGGAGCACTGGGATGACAGCCGGATCAATGAGAAAAAAGATCTGCTGGCCTTTGAACTGACCGCCCTGGTGCACGGCACTGAGGAGGCGGAAAAAGCACGCGAGGCCTCCCGGGCACTGTTCTCCGGTGCCGGCGATGATTCCAATATGCCGACCACCACGCTGAGCAAAGAGGAAGTCGGAGAGGGCATGACCGTGGTCGATCTCATGATGCGGCTTGGCCTGGCCAAGAGCAAAAGCGAAATCCGCCGGCTCGTGGAACAGGGCGGCGTCACCATTGACGGGAATCCCGTTCCCACCTTTGATACCCTGGTCCCGGCAGAGGATCTCGTCAAAGGCGTTAAGATCCGCAAGGGTAAGAAAGTCTTCCATAAAGCCATTATCGGCTAAAACAGATGCGGCACCATTTGGTGCCGCTTTCTGTATTCTGCAAGCAGAAAAATGCTCATCCTGCTGAGGATGAGCATTACAATTGACCGGCATTCCGGGGATTGCCGCGCTTTCATCCGCCAGGGGTTATTCCTCCGTCTCGTTAATCTGAACATTTTCCCGGCCGAAAAAATCAAAGACTTTCTGCAGATTCTCCTGTGCCTGGCGCTTTGCATCCTGTTTGGCATCCAGAATCCGCGGATCCTTCTCTTCCACCGTTCCCTCAAGTGCCGCCTTGAATGTGCAGGGATGGCCGGCTGCCACACTCAGGGCAGTTGCCACCTGTTCGTTCCGTTCTCTGGAATTCAGCATTCCCACATTCAGTCCGCCCGTTTTCGCATTGAATACCACCGTAAACAGGCCGTTTTCCTCATGAGCCAGACGCCCGGGAACCATCAGGGCATACAGCATCGGCATGGATTTGCGGATTTCCTGCATCATCGCCTTGTAAATCGCCTCTGTGGTCGGTTCAACGCCCGGATCCATACTGACCGCCTTCTCGCTGACCGGCGATTCATTTTCCGTTGCCGCTTTTTTCGAAGCCTTCGCCGGACGGGCACTGACCGCAATCTCCCCGGACTGAATTTTCCGTTCCAGTTCATCCAGCCGTTCACGCATCGCTTCCAGCTGGAGGCTCTCCTCCGGAAGGCAGGCCCGCAGGGCCGCGTTCTCTACCGCAAACCGGGGCTGCGAGGACCAGCGCATATCCGCCTCCGCCTGAAGGAACAGATTCATGATCCGCATCAGGCGAAGCTGCGTCGTTTTAGCTGCCTGGGCATAATAGGCATCCGCATCCTCCTGCGTCACCTCAAGCACCTGGGCGCAGGCTTCCCTGCCGCAGACAAAGGTCATGAGAAGTGCCCGGAAATGGCTGCTCACATCTTTCTGGAAGACCTGAATTTCCTTGCCGCTCCGCATGACGTCATCGATTTTCGCCAGCACCGCGGCGCTGTCACCTGCAATCACCGCCTCCGCAAAATCAAACAGCGTGCTGCGGTCAGATGAACCCAGAATTTCCCGGACCAGTGAATCCGAAAGCCCCTCCGTGTTTTCAAGCGCATACCCCATGCACATATCGGTAATGGACCAGGCATCACGCATGCCGCCCTCCGCGGCCCGGGCAATCCGCTCCACAGCGGTTTTCTCGTAGGGTATCTTCTCTGTCTGAATGGCCTCCTCCAGACGTGCCGCGATTTTCACCAGCGGAATCCGTCCGAAATCAAAGCGCTGACATCTGGAGAGAATTGTGGCAGGCAGTTTCTGCGGTTCGGTCGTTGCCAGAATAAACTTGGCATGTGCCGGCGGTTCTTCCAGCGTTTTCAGCAGCGCGTTAAACGCGCCCTGGGAGAGCATGTGCACCTCGTCAATGATATACACCCGGTACCGGCCGACCGCAGGCGGATACTTTACCTTGTCCCGCAGGTCCCGGATCTCCTCCACGCCGTTATTGCTGGCCGCGTCAATTTCAAGCACGTCCAGCGTACTGTCCTCCTGGAGGGACTGACAGATGGCGCAGTGGCCGCAGGGTTCCCCGTCCTCCGGCGTCTCACAGTTAATCGCCCGGGCAAACACCTTTGCCGCAGAGGTTTTGCCGGTTCCTCTGGTCCCGCAGAAAAGATAGGCATGCGCAATTCTGCCGCTCATCACCTGACTTTTCAGAGTCTTTATGATTGCTTCCTGACCGACAAAATCCTGGAATTTAGCCGGACGATACCGTCTGTATAATGCCTGATATGCCATCTTTCCGCTACCCCTTCATAAGCAGCCGCCCGATTCCGGGTGCCGCTGATGTTCTCTCCTCCAGGCACCTCGCCGGGCCTGTCTTTCATGAAAAACGCAGTGTCCTCAGGCACTGCTGTTTCTAATGTCTGTCAAATTTCCGGTGCATCGCACCGACTCTCTCATTTTAAAGTTTTGGCCCGTTCTTTTCAACCCCTTTTTCGGAATCCGGCAAAAGCAACGGATCCGGATGGCTGGCTCTGTCCGAACCCATTTTAATTGGCCCTGACAGGGTGCAGTCCGTCCGGACTGCACCCTGTCAGGGCCGCTCAGTTCACATCCGTTTAAATATTGGCCGGATTGCTCTTCGCCTTCGGGATGGAAAAGTCCGGATGTTCCCCCAGCCAGGTGGTTTGAGGCATACAGGTCAGCAGCGACACATCCTCCTCGCTCATCTCAAAATCAAATGCCTCCAGGTTGGCTCTGATATGTGCCTCGCTGCTGGCCTTTGGAATCGGCAGGATGCCTTTTTGCAGCAGGAACCGCAGATTGATCTGCTGCGGGCTCTTCCCGTATTTTTCGGCCAGTCCAAGGATAATGGCATTCCCTGCTGCTGCCTGCATCTCACCCCGGCCAAACGGGCTCCAGGCCATGGGCAGAACACCGTTTGCCCGGCAAAATGCCGTTGCGGCCTCCTGGGAATACCCAGGATGGATTTCCATCTGATCCACCACCGGCCGCACTGTACAATTCTCAAGGATATTCGAAAGATGATGCGGAAGAAAATTGGAAAGTCCAAGCTTTCGTACCTTTCCCTTTTCCACCAGTTCCTCAAGCGCATGATACGTCCGAATGTCCCGTTCCCGCCACGGTTCATCCATCCGTCCCGTTTCCCGCGGCCAGTGAATCATGTAAATGTCCACATAGTCCATCCCAAGCCGGCGGAGACTGCGGTCAAGGGCCGCGGCAGGGTCATCCATCTCATCAATCCACAGCTTTGTCTCAATAACAAATGCCCCCCTGGGCACTTTGCTCGCCCGAACCGCCTCACCCAGAATGCGTTCGGTCTCATACAGCGACGCCGTGTCAAAAAACCGGAACCCTGCATCTATGGCCTGCCGGATTGGCCGGTCCGAGGTGACCTGATAGGTCCCAAAGCCCATTGCAGGAATCTGTGACCCATCTGAAAGCGTATATGTTCTCATCATTCCCCTCCTGTTTTTCCCCGGGCGATTTTCAGTTTCTGCACAATGTGGTCCGGCAGCAGCTTCAGCTCATCACTTTCTAAAATCGGATCGAGTATATAGTCCGGCATCATCCGTATCTCTTCTACACTCATTGTTTCCAGCAATGTGACCACCAACTTCAAATTTCCTTCCGGATCGGGATTCTGTGCGTCGGCGAGCATCTCTCTCTTCGCCTCATCCGTATACATCAGTCGCTTTTTTACTTTCAGCTTTATCCCTGCTGAATGGCAAAGCGGCTCAAGAAGGAGCCTGGTTTCTCTGTTTCTCACGCAGAGCACTTTTGGATACAACGCGGTTTCAGCCAGCGTCCTGCAAAACTCATCCAGTATCCGATTCAGATCCCAGTCAGGTCCATCGCCCACATAGTAGAATACCATCAGACCGATTTCATCTGTCGCGACGCACACCGGCGGATAAAAGGCCGGATCTCCTTCAAAGGGAATGTCCGAACGTGTGAGATCACACTCAAACATGCCCTCCTGTTTTCCGCTCATGATCTTCCTCAGGGTGTTCTCATCCACTGTCCCCGGCGATTCAAGCGAATCCGCATAAGGCGGAAGAGACAACCGTTCTTGTACAAGTCTCTCATTTTCGATCGTAAAAAGCGGAACGGTGACCGCCTCATCTGCTTTCCAGCCGGAAGTTGGAGACCGGTAACTCCTGTACATCTCACCGTCCATACGAAGAGCAACCGGTTTCAGGCCAAGGGTTTCCTTTCCCTCTGCTTTGATCTGCTCCGCCATTTTGAGCGTCACCCTCAGTGCCGTTTCGAGATTTTTTTCATCATCCTCGGATAGGTTTCCGTCATGAACACAATAAGGATGTACACGAGCGAAACGGGGAAACGGTGCGCGGAAAGGAATCTCTTTTTCCTTGCAGTAGGCTCTGAGTATCATCACCTCGTCCTCATCGAGCTTTGAACGTTCCCTGAAAGCGAGCATCAGGCAATCCCGTCCCAGAGGATCTGCCGCTTCGCCAAAGCACCTTCTGACTGCGGACAGTCCTTTCGTCCCCGGACAGACAAGAAATCCGGGATCTGCCTGTCCTGCCATTCCCGCGATAAAGCAGTAGCCGATTTCGTTTCCCGGCAGCTTTACCGCAAACATCTCATCCTCATCGATTTGTTTCCAGATTTTCGACTTTCGCAGCGCATAGGCCAGATCATACAGTTCTGTATTCATTTTTTCCTCTTTACCTTTCTGTTTCCGGCAGTGTCCTTTGTCCTGTTTCGGAACGGTCAGGACCGGTCATTCCTGTTTCCGGCATTGTTTTCCCCAATGCTCCGCTGTTCCCCAGTTCCGGGAAAGCAGCTGACCCCAGCAATTCCTTCAGCGCATGGTACACATAGCGCCGAATGTCCGGATAGGCATGCACACCGCCTTCAAGCAGGCTGTAACGCGTATTTCTATCCGTAAAAACCGGGTATCCGGCCATCCTTTCCATCTGAGTGTTCAGATTCGGATAGGCGATATCCTCTGTCCCTGTCAGCGCATACAGCTGAAAATCCTGCCCTTCTGCCTTTTCTGCAAGCAGTTTCGCCGTTTCATCCGCAAACCTGGATCCCCCTAATTCGCCGTAGTACCAGCAGTCCCCGCTCATGGGAATAAACGTACGAAACAGATCCATCTGCTCAAGGAAAGCCATCCAAGTCGCCACGCCGCCCATTGAAAAACCGCCGAAATAGCGGCTTTCCCGCTCAGGAATCGTCGGGTACAAGGAATCGATCAGCAGAACAATCCGTTCCCTTATCACCGGCTCAAAGGCGCAAACCGCCTTGCCCGAGCCGCCGACTCCCACATCCTCCCAGTCATCCGGGTAATAGGTCGGCGCCACAACAATGACCGGCGGAATATCCTGATTGGCGATCATATGATCCAGGAGATTCTCAAGTTCCTGCTTTTCCCCGAAAAATGCTTCCGGATTGTTTCCGCCGCCGTGAATCAGGTAAATCACCGGATATCTGCCCTCTTTCCCGGCAGCCCTGGGCACGTAAACCAGCGCATGCCGGTATCCGGGAACCGGAACACAGTCCATTCGTCCGCCGTCAGTCGTTTTTTCATAGTATCCATCCGGGATCTCCCGGATATCATAGCGGGCCGAAATCCGTTTGTCATCAGTTCTGTTCATCTTCTCCTCACGTTTCAGTCCGGTCTTCTCTGCTTCCCACATCAGAGTCCCTTGCCCCGCCGAGACAAAAAAAGGCCCGTTGTGCGAAGGATGTTTTCAAAACCCATTCGGCAAACGAGCCCCTCTTCTTTCACTTTATCTCCCCGACTTTCGTACCAACAGTCAGCATGCTGCTTTCCGATTAAGCCTTTGATTCTTTCTTTCTCTTCAGATCCTTCAGGTATTCAAACTGGTAAAGCATCAGTTCATCCTTGCTGTCCGTATAATCAGCCATCAGCTTTTCCGCCTTATCCAGCTCGTCCGCTTCCAGCAGAATAGCGGCATACTTGGCCGCAAGGTAATCATTCCGTCCCTGAGACAGCTGTTCCTCAAAAATCCGGTCTCTCTCTTCCTTCCTGCCCAGGCTGTCATATGCCTCCCCGATGGCGCTGATATAGTTATCCCTCGTCAGCTGATCATCGGATAAATCCCTCATTTCCAGCAGTTCCTGAAAAATGGGAATCATCTCCTCATATTTTTCCGCATTCAGCAGGAACATATCACATTCATTCATGACATTGACGAAATCCATCCGCAGCATCGACTCTTTTTCTTTGCTGTCCTCAGGCATCCGGATATGGATCTTATCAAAGTCCAGTTTTTGTCCATCTGTCCTCTGCGCGTTCAGCGCATCCCGTACCGCCGGCCAGTGAGCAGCCATATAAATTCCGGCAGTACCATCATCTTCCATTTCCAGCTCTCTCAATGTGCAGATAAAATCATAAATGGGATATTCCTTTGCAAATTCCTCCCGCTTTTTCTGCTCTTCAGCCTTGGCAGCCCTTGCCGCTTCCTCTGCCTCCAGTTTTTTTGCAAGTCTCATTGCCTGTTTTTTATTCATGTGTTTCTCCTTTCTGCATTTCCCGGGATCGTTTCCTTTATCTCTTTAAGAAACAACCGGCTTTCCACCAATTCTGTAAGCCAGCGCTGTCCCTTGTTTTCTTTTATTATATGTGCAGTTTTCGTTCGTGTAAAGGTTTGCTGTCGTTCACCGATATGATGATTCCACCCAATCCCGAATGAATCAGATAGCTCCCGCGCAGCGACATTCCTTCAAATCCATGCCCCTGCGAAGCGGCATTCAGGAAAACGCTGCCCTCCGCCTCTCATTCCTTTTCTATTCGACAAGTATGTTTCCCGGTCTTTTCATCATAATCAATCCCAACGAGGAGGATATTCCCTGCAAAAGGCTTCAGTTTCGCCGTATATTTCTTATCTTTTATCTGTGAAATTGCCCCTCCGGCCGTCTTATTCCATTTCAGCTCTACAACCATTGCAGGAAGCCTAGACAGAGGTCCTGGAATGAAGGAAACATCCGCTATTCCCTTTCCTCCCGGAATTTCAGCAAGCTCGACGTATTGATCCACAGTTACTAAATAAGCGTTTTTAATGATCGCTTTGAGCGATTGTTCATTATTGTAAAACTGCGGTGCATATTGTTCCGATCTGATTTCATCCAAGACGGCAGCCACATCATCATTTCGTCCGGACAGTGTATCATCCAAAACCTTCTGAGATCGACTGATCAGCTTCATCCACCCACTGTTTACTTTCCTTTGAGCAAGAAATTGCCTGAACTCTTCCCTTACTTCTTCATTGGGAATCTGAACGGTTTTTTCTGTTGCATGATAGGTCAGATACCCCAGGTGAATCAATAACGTCAACACATCATCCGCGCTGTCAAATGTTTCAAAATCATTCCGGAACGAGTCGACATTCACTGTGATTTTATCTCCGCCAATCAACCGCGCCACGGTCTTCTGTAACCCATCAAAATCCATATTGATGTAGTTTTTCAGCGATTCAGCAGCAGTTGTCTTCCTCCAGTACGACTGACATTGTCCCGTTCTCAGGGCCTTCATCACGGAATAGGGATTGTAAACCGAACCAACCGATGGAAGTTCATACCCATCATACCACGCCTTTATCTCTTCAAAGCCAACCTTTCCTGTTCTGCACAGTTTTTTCACTTCATCTTCTGTAAATCCCACAAACTCAGCAAACTCAAGCGGATCAAGCATGGATGATTCATCAAACTCAGAAATCGCAGATTGAGATCCATCCTTTTTGATTGGAAGGATCCCCGTCATGTATGCAGCCGCCACAACCTTTGGTGTGAAGTTTATGTTCTTAAACCATCCGCGCAGAAGATTCAGATAGCCTTCCTGTGCGTTATTGTCGTCTTTCGCTTCCCGGATCATGGCATCCCATTCATCAATAATAAAAACGATTTGCCTTCCCGTCTCCTCCACAAATCGGGCTAATCTGTCATTAGGGGTTTTTCCTTTTATCTCCTCCGGAATTTCATTCATGATGGCATCAACCATCCACACCGGCACAATTTCCAGTGACTTCTGAAGTCGTTTTGCCTCAGAGATAAAACCGGAAACGTCCAGACAGATAACATTGTATTGATGATACTGGGGTCAAAAGATATGTATGAAGACTCCTATAGGGCCTAGGGGTCATTTTAACCTCCTCAGTTTGTCAAGCACAAATGTAGAGAATATTGCACAAAGATTCGATATCATTCTTGTTCGCTGTGCTTGATTTATGCAAAATTAAGACAATATGAATACCTCTGGTGTATGAAATCAGTAGTACTGTGATCATGTTCTGGAGATGTTATAAGATCTTTGGTCATAAAAAAGGGTGACTTTAATACAAGTAGCCGGTTAAAATTTTTTTTGGAACGCTATTATGACCTCTGAATCTCTATGGCAGCAAACCTCCTATGTCCAACGGGATCATGTCCCAACTTCCTTCATACTGCCTATCCATACACCGAGTGCCAACCATACTGTTAGACGAAGTCATGCTTCATGGTGTAGCTCCGATTGGCGTAGCTGTATCCATATGAGATTGTATACTGACAGATACTTGTCAGTAGATGCATAACGTGTAACTGGATTGTTCTATCTCAGAGATACAACCAGCTGGCTTGTCCCACATTATGCATTTCAGGTGTACCAGCAGTGATATACCTGAACTCAGCATTTCAATTTCAAAATGTTGAGTTCAAGCATATCACCAGAGTTTCAAGCGTATCACATTCAGCTGCTGTTATGGTCAGTCGAATGCGACGACGCTGCTTTCCTGTGCGCGTTTCCCCCAGGATCGGGGGACGGAAGGGGGATGATTATGTCTTTGAGAGCGTTCCCCGCCGTATAATGGCAAGCGCGTGGGAGAGCGAAAATAATGATTTCTGTTTTCCCGCGCGCAAGCAGTGCAGACGGCGGGGATTTCATTCTGTCAAGGGCGGGCGAAGCCGGTTTACGAACCCTTGACAGAATGAAAAGCGCACTTTCTGGTTCAAACACGAGATCCTTTGTTTACAGAGCTATTTTTTCCCTCCATTCGATTTGGGTTCTATATGTTTTACCATGCTGTAGAGCTCAACAAACTTGTCAGCCAGATACGTACGAGCGCGTGCATAATATGCAGTTCTATCTACGGTTTCTACTGGAATATTTGAATCTTCCATGTAGTATTCAAGCATTGGCAGCCACTGTTCCACCTCATGTCTGATAGTATCTATCATGCAGTTTTCGCCTCCTCTTCCGGCTTGGTCTGAACACGTTTTACCTCAGACAGCAGTTTTTGAGGATCGTAAGTATAACCTTTACGAAGGATTGCGAAAATCACCCGAAGGAGCTTACCAGCAATAGCTACATACGCTTGATAACCAGTCAGCGGATTATTCTCCCTGGTCAAATAGTAATTGTATAATTGCCTCCATTCATCGTTTTGAGTTGAAACGTTTCTAGCCAGAATCCAAAGAGCTTTGCGCAAATGCTTGCGTCCCCGTTTACTAATCTTGAATTCACCAATATGCTTACCAGAGCTCTGATGCACTGGCACGAATCCGGCAAGTTTAAAAATCTGCGATGCATCCTCAAATCGAGATATGTCTCCAATTTCAGCAAGTGCATCACAAAGCGACGCAATACCAATCCCTTTAATCTCAAGGACTTTTTCCATGTTGGGTATCTTAACCCCATATTCCGCATATCGTTCTTCAAGATCAGCAATGCGTTCATCATACTTTTGTATATCTTCAACGAGATACCGTGCCTCAATTCTCGCCATCTCAGGACATGCTGTGACGCCAATTGACTTTACAGCTGCATCGTAGTATCTCTTTGCTAGTTTTCGGCCTATACCTCTCAATTTGTTCTTGCGAAACAATTGTTGAATGCCTTCGATTCCCAGCGCTATAAGGTCCTCGGGTAATGGTGCATTTAACAGAATGAGTTGATTCGTTTTACCCTCAGAGCTTTGGGTGACATCGTCTATTTCAGGGAAATGAATATCCGTAAACCGATGCAGCCGATTAATACACATCGTCCTTTCTTCCATATACCATATACGCAGCTTCTCGATCTCACGCAACGCAGCATAGTTTCCTTCTGGGAGATATGGAACTGAATAGCGTCCATCTATCACCAGTTTTGCAATCACGGATGGGTCTTTTCTGTCGTCCTTTTCCTGGGAGTTATCATCCAGCTCCTTACTTTTATTCACCGCATTGGGATTTACTAATACCACTGTAATTCCATTATGCTCGAAATATAATGCTGCATCAAACCAATAATGCCCCGTTGGTTCACAGCCCAGAATGACTTTAGTAAACCCGTACTCAACACGCTTTTCCTCTATCCACACCAAAGCCTTTTCAAGGCCTTCTTCCCGATTGTCGAAACGAAGAATATCCTTTCTTTTCAACTCTTTCTTAGATTTGTTGAATGCGCGTATGTGATGTTCGTTCTTACCTATATCGGCACCCACAATCAACGTTTGTTCGTCAACCAAGCCTATCTTATCATCGGTGGTGAAACGTCTTCCTACCTCAAGATTCTTCCAGTTGTACACTCCTGTTCCTGAATGAATCTCTTCCCGCAATGCTTTCAGTGTATCATCAATTTTTACAAGCGCATCATGAACTCCCTTCGTAGACATCCCAACCTTGATATATTTGTCGCGCATTGTCTGTCGAATAGCTTCATCACGTCTATTCAGCATCTCCGTCCATTGGGTATCCTGCAGGTCTTTCCTCATTTTAGCCGAATCAAGGTCCTCATGCTTTTCTGGATCCCTGGAGTTCACGTTTTCGTCTTTGTGGTTTTCGCTGTTTACAATAAGTTCCTCTTTCTTTTCTGCTCCAACAGTGGTAATATTCATATTGAGCCTCCTGTGTTCAATTTTGAAGTTGTTGTTGGGAAACTTCTTAATTCTACACGAGAGGCTTTCTCATTTCAAGTGAAGTTTCTCATCAGCAACTACACTTGAATTATATAGGAGCTGTTAGTGACTCGGATTTGGATGTCTTGAAAGCTTACTTGAATGTTACGAGGAGCATCATTTTGAACAGACAAATTGTCAATCCTCCTGGCATCTATGAGTATTATCTCGAGTATTTACCGGGACAGTCTTGGTATCCGGCATGTCTG
>Ga0256405_10003900_pt1 | contig 29493 bp, 18 predicted proteins | sample RumenRJG_02DNA_FD_189096 | JGI IMG/M metagenome (GOLD analysis project Ga0256405, IMG submission 189096) | Bovine rumen microbial communities from Lethbridge, Alberta, Canada - RJG_02 | ecosystem: Host-associated > Mammals > Digestive system > Stomach > Rumen | place: Canada: Alberta... | reverse complement strand
ACGGACGACCCCTCGCCGGACAACCCGAGGACGACGGATTCACGGAATCAGGGAATCACGGAACCACGGATGGTGGTAACGGCGGAAACGGCGGATCTACGGAGAATCCCAGCGCAGGCGGCAGCTTCACGATCGCTGCAGGCGTAGGCTCTGACGGTGGCGGCAGCGTCACCATCAAGAAGAACGGTCAGCTCATTTCCGGTAACAGCGTCGAGGCTTCTGCCAGTGACACGGTGGTCATCGAGGCCGTGGCTGAGAGCGACAACTTCCAGTTCATGAGCTGGAGCGACGGCAGCAGCCAGAACCCCCGCACCATTCAGCCCAGCGCTGACATGAACGTCGAGGCCTCGTTCATGGATCTGAGTAAGATTTGAGGTTTGAGGTTTGAGGTTTGAGATTTGAGGTTTCTATGAAACGGAAAATCGCTTTGATGGCATTCGGCTCCGCAGTGGCTTTCGCTGCTGCGGGGCTGATCCTGCCTCCGCTCGGCGTCATCGACGGCTCGGTGCTGATGCTCTCTGCCCAGCTCCTCGTCCTCTGCGCCACGCTGCTGGGCGTAGACGGCTACTACGACAAGATGCGTGACCTCATTAAGAAGTGAATGTCGGGCGTCTTTCAAAAAAAACAATAAAAACCCTTTTTCCATGTTGTCGACTACGTCTTTTGATGTTGTGTCCACATGATTTTCCTTGTATGCAAGCATCCAGATAAAATCCTGCAGACACCCCATCAGTCTCTATGAGACACAACATGTAAAAAGAAAAACATAGAAAACAGTTTGCCGTTTATCGTTATTCGTTTATCGGTTATCGAACGGACACGTGACGGTTTTTGAGGCCTAAAAGGCCAGGGTTTTTCTCTTGACTGTATGTGAGACTCTTTAAAGAGGCTGAGATGTGAGTCGCTGATTTTTATCTGGGAGCTCGCTCACAAGGAAAAATATGTGGCTCGCATCGCAAAGGGCTATAAGCCCGACATACAGACAAGAGGGTTTTCTTGGTTTTCTTTAAATATCAGCAAACAAGGCATCCGTGTAAATCCGAGTAATCCGTGGTTTAATGAATTGTCAATTATCAATTATCAATTAGAGAAATGAAACTCAGCGAACATTTTACCCTCGAAGAAATGCTTCACAGCGACACCGCTGAGAAGAAAAAGATAGAAAACCGCATTAACGCGGTCGAAGTGAACAATCTCGTGCGTCTGTGTCAGAAGGTGTTGGAGCCCCTCCGAGACCACTTCCATCAGCCGATACACATCAACTCAGGCTTCCGCTGTCAGGCATTGAACGCCGCCGTGGGTGGAGCAAAGAACAGTTACCACATGAAGGGTCGAGCTGTTGACATCCCGATGCACCCAGGCTGGCTCGCGTACATCCGCGACCATCTGCCGCATACGGAGTTGATCAATGAGGGAACATGGATTCATGTTGCCCTGTAAACCAAAAGCCCCGCCGGATTGCTCCGGCAGGGCTTTTTTGTTTACTCTTCCCACAGGTCGTCGGAGGGGATCGTGGTGTGGCGAACCGTTTCGCGGCTGAGACCCTCTCCCGTATTATCTCCCGGATTAACCGGAGGGTTCGGAGAATCATTAAGCAACTTCACCGGTGCTACGGCAACGACGGTGGTTTCGGGCTTTTTATATATGCGCTTCATTTCTCAAATTGATAATTGACAATTGACAATTGATAATTAAATTACCACCTTTTTGCCGCCATGGATGTAGAGACCCGGCTTCGTGGGACGCTCGGTGTACTTGCGGCCGTTCAGATCATACCAAGGTGCATCTTCATCAGATTCTTCACTCTTCACTCTTAGTTCTTCACTCTCGAAGACGTCCGTCGGGTCATCGAAGCACAGCGTCATGCGGCCCTGCTGGGGGACGTCGTTCATCGCCAGCCAGGCGATGTAGGCCGGCAGGATGTTGTTCTTCGGATGGTAGGCGTAGAAGCCAAGGTTGTCGTAGGAGTCGTCGCCTGAGGGGCGCCCCAGCGTCAGGAAGTTGGTCATCATCTCCGAAGCCGTCATACTGTGGCCGCCGGGATCGACGCTGCCCTTGAAGAGGTTGCCCTCGTAGTCAGTGGCGGAACCGGGGTCGAGGCCCTCGTAGGGGGAGAGATAGAGCGTGCCTGTACCCTCGTAGGCCAGGAGCACGGGCGTCAGCGCCGGCACGATGCCGCTCTGAATCTTCTTGAGGTTGAGCCTGCCCTCACCGATGGACTGGCACCACCAGGCAGTGACGCCATCGGGAAGCTCCACGGGATAAGGCAGGACCAGAGTGGACATGCCGCCCGGATTGCGGTTGACGGGGAAATAGGTGAACATGTGGTTGGGGAAGTCCTGATAGTCGGAGAAGAACCGGCACCAGTAGTCGGCGTTGCTGTAGCCGTAGCCGCCGGAAGCCTGGATGCCGAGGAAGAGCTGATACTGCGTGCCGTCCTTGATGAAGACGTCGAGGTCATCGGGGCAGTCGTCGAAGGCGTGCCCGCCCGTCAGAGCGAAGATTGGCGGCGGGTTCTCACCGTCGTCCACCAGGCGGCCTGCCTCCACCCAGGTGTCCACATAGAGCGTCTCAAGGCCCGTCATGCCCTCGAAGGCGTAGTCGGCAATGTTGTCGGCCAGCTCCTGACGGATGGTGAGCACGGTGGGCGCCTTGGGCGCCGTGAGCAGGTAGCGGTGGTTCATGTCGTAGAGGACCTCGTCACGCACGGCGCAGCCGGCGCAGCCGTCGCTGAGCACAAAGGCCTGCTGCACGCTGTGGCGCTGGGGATAGGCGATGCTGTCGAGCGAGGCGGGCAGCAGCACGCGGTTCACGGGCCCCAGATTCTCGAAAGCGTTGGCGCCGAGGGCGGTGGTGGTGAGCGGAATCATGCTGAAATAGGAGTGGAAGTTGTCGTTGACGACGAAGTCGCCCGAACCCTTGGCGCCGATGGCCTTCTCGACCGCTACGGTGGCGGAGGCGACCTCCGTCACGGTGATCCGGCCGTTATCCTTCTTCACCTCATTCTCCGTCTTGAACCTCGCACTCAGGTAGCCGGGAACGGAGTCGGCGACGTTATCGCCCATGTGGCCCACGTTCGTCGCATAGAACGAGTCGCCGTAGTTGTAGCGCAGGAACACCTTCAGCTCGGGATAGCCGTTGAGGGGATAGACATACTCATCACTCTCAAGGGTGTATCCATCATTATACATGCTGAACAGTAAGGGTTGCTTCATCTGCTCATCCGTGCACGCCGCAATCTCGGCACCGGTGGGGTCGCCGCTGCCGCCATCATAACCGGTGGCTCTCACGCCGTCGTCGCGGTAGAGATAGAAATTATTCACCAGCCTCTGACCGTAACGCTCACCGGCAATGGCACCAACGCAATCGTCGCTATAAGGGATGACTTTTCCGCTGAAGTAGCAGTGAAAGATGCCACAGGTGTGGTCATCGCCCTGCTCTATCTTGCCCACCAATCCGCCGACCTGGGCATCGGCCTCCACGGTGATGTCGCTATAACAGTATTCTATGCTGTTGTGGTTGTTGGTCATATAGCCGCAGATGGCGCCAAACTCGTCGTTGCCGCTTTCGTACTGCCTCACGCTTCCTCCCACCACGGCACAGTGGGTGATGGTGCTGTGGTTGTACATCCTGCCGCAGATGGCGCCGATGTGACAGTCGTCTCCGTCGCCGGCACGGATGTCCACATTCTCCAGCTTGAGGTTCATGACTTTGCCGTTGTCCAGCTTGCCGAAGAGTCCGCGATTGTTGTCGTTTCCTTCGATTTTCAGGTTTTTGATGGTGTGGCCCATGCCGTCGAAGTTGCCGCCGAACTTGTTGTCGTCGTTCCATCCGAGGGTATAGTCGTTGAAGTTGTGGTTGTTCAGGTCGATGTCGTTCATCAGATAGATGGTCCAACCTTTGTAGCCCTGATCGCCGTCATCGTAATCGCCCCAGAATCTGCGCAAGGCCACGAATTGGTCGGGCGTGTAGATGTAGATTTTCTTGGTGTCCGGATACGCAGCGATTTGATCCGCTACCGTCTCGCCGTCCCAAATCAACGTGGGGTCGGTGATGTCCACCGCACCGGTCTGCACGGCGGCCATCGCCGCCAGCAGCATCGTCCATATCTTCTTTTTCATCATAATCATCAATTGTCAATTATCAATTATCAATTGTCAATTATCAATACGCAAACTTCACCGTCTCGTCGCCGGAGGACACCAGCCCGACGCCGCTGCGCTGCATCACGGGGAAGACGGCCCGGCCGTCGTCGCCGGCCGTCTTGCGGGCCAGCACGGTGCCGTTGGCCTGATAGAGGCGCACCTGCTCACCGGCCTTCACGCCGCTCACCACCAGGCGGTCGCCCGAGCGGCTCACGTGCATGCGGGAGGACTTGTCGTCGTTACTGAAGACGCGCTTCACGGCCACCACCTCGGACGAAGGGCAGAGCGTCACCACGCCGCTGTTGTCGCTGCCGGAGTAGATGTTGCCCAGGGTGCGTCTGTATTTTCCGTCAATCGCGGATCTGTAGGCCAGCGTGGCGCCGACATACATCTTCTCCTTCTCGGTGACGCCGGGCACCTTGAGCGTGACGTAGCCGGCCCGGTAGCTGCCGCAGTCGTGCATATACCCGCTCTCGCCGTCATCATCGGCAGGGTTGCAGAGCAGCCTCTTGGTCTCATACTTGATGTGGTCGTTGCCCTTCGTGGTGTACACAATCGAGCCGTAGGACGTTTCCTTCAGGCCCACGACGACGGCAAAACCTTTCGGCAGGCGGCGGCGGGCGTAGTTGCGCACGCAGACGGTGATGTAGTTGTCGCCGTTCTCGTCCACCCTCTGAGCCACCACGAAGCACTTCAGCTGCGGCTTGTAGGGGTGGAACATGCTCGTGCTCCGCTCGCGGATGTTCTGACCACGCTCTTCGGTGCCGGCGAGACCGCGCGCACCCGAGATCTCCTCCTCGTCCGAGAGGCCGAGCACGTCGTCGTACTCCACATTCATCTTGGTGTTGACGCCGTGGCCCATAATATAAGGTACGTTGACGCGCTCCTGATGGGAGGTGCCGGCGGGCACGGTCAAGTTGAGCGGATAAGTGTATTTTTCGCCCTCATTGTCGCCCACCGTCAGCACGCAGTTCTTGATGGTCGAGGTGCCGTAGTTGGTGACGGTGACGAGCAGCGAGACAGTATCCTTGTAGCACTGGAAGCCCTGATTATCATCCGGGTCGAACTTCACGGAGTAGCCGAAGGCGTTGCCGAAATAGGCCGCCTTGCGGTTGAGCTGAAGCAGGCCCTCCTTGTCGGCGCCTATGAAGCACACGTCAATCTTCTCCTTGGTCATGTAGCCGTCGAAAGTGTAGATGGTGCCGCCGGCTTCCGTCTGCACGGCGGTAATGGGCATGCCAAGATGGAAGCTGCCGTCCTTGTTGGGCACCAGACGCGAAGCGCTAAGGCGCATGCGCGCGGTGTCGTTCTCAAGCACCTGCTCACGCCAAAGCAGCGCCACGTTGTTGAGCGACTTGGCCTCCAGGTCGGGCACGATGGCGAACTCGTCGATGTTGGTGCCGCTCAGCATGAGCGAAGAGTTGATGCCCGGCTTTTCCTTGCCGTCCATGCCGAAGCTCTTGATGTGGACGTACGAAGTGCTCGTGATGCTGTCGACCATAGTCATCCAACTTAACAGGTTGATGTCGCCCACGCGGCGCAGGCGCACGGGCTCCTCGGTGTAGAGCAGCGTCTGAGTCGTGACGGCATTGTTGCCGTCCACCGTGATGCCGACGTTCTCATCCTGAGCGCCATAGACGCCTCTGCGCGCCACGATGAAGGCCGAAGTGCCGTCGTAGGCCACGTTGTAGTCCTTGAGACAGAAGCCCTCGTTGACCTCCGCCAGCGGCACGGGCGCCGACCAGGTCTCGTTGCCGTCGAAGCGCGACATCATCAGATGGCCGTTCATCAGGAGGTCGGTCAGCTGCACGGTGTCTCCCTCCTGCACCCAGCTGGCCTTCTCGAAGGTGCCCTCCTGCCAGACGGCGACAGCCTTGCCGTCGTCGGCCAAAGCCACACGCGGCTTGAAGGAAGAGGTCTCGGGAGAGCCGTAGATGGGCTTGGGCTTGTACCACTTGGTGCCGGCGTTCTTCTTGGTGTAGAAGATGTCGTAGACGCGGCTGGCCTGGTTCACCGTCACGTCGAGCGTCAGCGAATCCTCGAGCTGCTCCTTGGGAATCGTCGCAGTGGCCTGCTCCATCACCGCCAGGTCGAGACCCGGCACGGAGGCGGCGTCGTAGTCGGTGCAGCCGCCCGAACGCCAGTCGGAGATGATGGTGGGATTGTCCAGAGAGGCCACCTCAACGGTGAACTCGTTGGGGTCGTCGGGCTTGCCCTTATTGCCCTGATAGATGATGCTGTCGCCGCCCGCGATGAACTTCACCGGCTGGTTGAAGTCGGCGTAATGGCTGACTAACTCGCCCGGAAGAGAGGCGGCGGGAGCGGGCTTCTCGTCGGGATCGGCGTCATCGCTCAGGTAGTAGGCAAAATTCTTGTGGAAGGGATTCTTGTAGTTCGTCGGCCTGATCAGCTTGTCGTCAGCAGTCACATCGCCCAAAAGGTCCCAACTCTTCTTCTTGCTCCAGCAGAGAACCTTCACCTTGTAGTAGGCACCCAGGCCGGCATACCAGCTCCAGGCACTGCCCGAGAATTCATTGCGGAAATCCAGTCGGGAGCCTCCGGAATACTTGAAGGTGATGCCGGCACCCGCCAACAAACCAAACTCGGCTCCTGCGATGAAAGCGTCGATCTTGGCCCTGATGCGGCCGTTGATGTAAGCCTGACCGAGGAACTTGAAGGCCAAGATGTGATTCTTCAGAGGATCGGTGCTCCCCAGCGTGTTGTCGAAGCTGAAAAGCCCCGCGTTGATATTGAGCCTCACGCCCGCGCCGGCCGTCACCGACGGGCCGAGGAAGTTGGTGATTGCACTCACCAGTTTGTTGTCACTCAGCCAGTTGCTGAATTTGGTCAGAGACTCGGGCGCGCCCGCCTTGGAGCCGAGGGCACCGACCATATTGGTGAAGTTCATCCCGAAACGGACATTCGCCGAAGCTTCGGCACGCAAACCGACCTCGTCGACGAACTGCATGCCCAGGAACCACTGCTTCCAGTCGTCTCCCTTCACCGACAACGGGACGGAATACTGCTCATACACTTCCGCGAAGGCGCTTAAGGAAACGTCGCAGGAGTAGTTCGCCAAATTTTTGTTGTTGTCACCGTTCAATCCTAACAGAGTGTTCAGATCAGGTGCCAAGGCCATATTTTCGAAATCGTAGTTGTCGGACCTACTCATCGTCACCTTACACGAACTCGCGTCGTTGGGCCAGTATTTGGTTTTCTTGTTGGCTACATCGTACTGGTAGTCCACACCCACGCCCAATGCCATCGACACTGTCATTTTCTTGGCCTGGTAGAAGTCCATGCCCACTCCGAAACGGAAGTAGAACGGCGGTACAATAGGTATCCTGAAATTCAGCTGATTAAAGGCGGCGGGGGCCATATCATTCATCCAGCCCGAAGCATTGTCGCTGGCCTTGTCTCCCTTGAGACGCTCCTCGGCGGCAGCTCGGGCGTCCGCCTGTATCTTGTTCAGGTCGAGATAATTGTTGTAAAGGATGGGCAGAGCACGCACCGAATCGCCGTCGAAGGCCACAGCGGGGCGGCCGGAGGTGTTGGGGGCGAGATACTCGCGCAGGTCGAACTTCGTGGTCCAGTATTTGTAGTCGAAGAACTGACTGGTAATCGGCCTCGTGTTGCCGTCGAGGCTCTCCGTGAGGATGGCGTTCTCCTCGGCGTCGTTGTGCACCTTCATGAGCGTGATGACGGCCTCGGTCTCATAAGTTTTCGGGGCGACGATGGCCACCTCCATACGGGCGTAGCTCTCATACTTCTTGTCGTCGGCCAGCTTCATGGTGTCCCTGTGGGAGCCGAACTCGTCATAGTACACCGTCTCGGCGAGCTGCACGGGTAGGATGTCCGAAGACTGTATGCTGCTCACGTAGAAGTCGCCGCGAAGGTCTAGCGTGGGCGTCAGCGTCGAGAGTATCGACGAAGTCACCTTGGGCGAAGTGACGGGCTCGGGGATGCTCTCCAGGAAGATGTCCACCTCCTCCCTGTCGCTGTCGATGATGCCCGTCACGTGGTTGTAGGAGCCGGGATACATGCAGAGCTTCGGCAGGAACTTGTCGCGATAGCACTCGATGGTGGCAGGCTCGCCGTCGGTCAGCACATAGAGGCGATGGGTCTTGGGATCCAGACCCCACTCGAGCAGACGTTCCGTCGGCTTGTTGACGGTGTCGGCACTCACGGGGTGCATCGTCAGGCCCACCGTGTCGATGGAAGGCTTGTTGTCGAGGAAGAGACGCACCCAGAGCGTGTCGTGATAGGAGAAGAGGCGCGAATCCAGATACGTGGGGTTGGGTGCGTCCAGACGCTTGTGCTGGTTATAAGGCATCGACGGGCCCGTCCTCACCGACACCGTGTTGTCGCTCACGTGGGTCACGGCGTCCCTGGCCCACCCTTCGTGGTCCAGCTTGATGCGCTTGAAGTTGTCGGCCATCAGATAGGCTTCCACCAAGTCGCCGTCCTCGTAGTCGTAGAAGGTGTAGAGCTTGTCCACCTTCAGGCTCTTGATATAGGCCGTGTCGCTCAGCTGCGTCTCGCTGTTGTAGCGGATCAGCTGCAGAGTGTAGTCGCCGGCGACGATGCGGCTCTTGTCGAGCATCACCGAACGCACGGAGGCCGAACCGTAGCCGTGACTGAAGAAGGTGTAGGTCTTCGCCGTCTCCTCACCCTGGCCCTGCGGCCAGATCTTCACCTCGATCTGGTTCTCGCTGATGGGCGGCATGATGTAGGCGTAGTTATGGACGGAAAACACCTTCGTGTTGTTCTGCGAGGGGTCTGTCGTGCTCTTGATGCAGGTCACGCGGAGGTGGAAAGGCCGGTTGCCCTGAGCCTTGTCCAGACGCAGGACGATATACTGGTTGTCACGGGCGTCGTAGATCTGCTTGTAGAAGCCCACGGTGTCCTTCGGAGCGGGGTCGCGGAAGACCTCCTTGAGGGCATCCATCTCGGCACTGTTGTCCTGTATGCCGTTATTGATCTCCTCCCATTGGAACTGGCTGATGTCGGTCCACGAAGCCAACTGGCTCAGGTTCACAGCACGCTCTACGGTGAAGTCGTCGACAGCAAAACTGACAACGCTGACCAACGACAGGAAAAGAGCGATAAACGTTTTCTGTAGTAATTGTTTCATGGCACAGAGCATTAAGTTTGGGAACAAATATATGGAACGGGCGCGTAACTGCCAAAAATTGTGTCAAAAAATATCGTTTTTCTGCAAAAAAAATGTCTCCGACACTTCGTTTTTTACGTTTTAGATACTTTTTTTTGCAAAAAAAGCAGGCCGCCGAATTACTCCGACGGCCCAAGAAAGAAAGTTTCAAGATTCAAGATGCAAGATTCAAGTACCTGAAACCTGAACATCCGCCCGAGGTGAGCGCAATGACGAGCTTGCTTGATTATTGCCGAGCCGAGTAGGATGTCTGCGGCGACTAGCCGTGAAACTTGAATCCTGAAACCTGAATCCTGAATCCTGAATCAGCACAGCGCCTGCGTGTCGAGGGCAATCATCAGCTCCTCGTCGGTGGGGATGCAGCAGACGGTCACCTTGGAGTCGGCAGCAGAGAGCACAGCCTCGGTGGCGCGGCAGGCGCGGTTTTTCTCCACGTCCATCTTGACGCCCATGAACTCCAGGCCCTTCGTGGCACCCTCGCGCACCTCCCACTGGTTTTCGCCGGCGCCGCCGGTGAAGAGGATGACGTCCACACCGCCCATAGCGGCGGCATACTGGCCGATATACTTCTTGATGCGGTAGCAATACATTTCCTTGGCCAGACGCGCCTTGTCGTTGCCGGCGGCGATGCCGGCCAGGATGTCGCGGAAGTCGGACGAGAGCTCGCTGACGCCGGCCAGGCCCGACTGTTTGTTGAGCAGGTTGGAGAGGCCCTTGGTGTCGAGACCGAGCTTGTCCATGAGAAAGGTGACGGCACCGGCATCGATGTCGCCCGAGCGGGTGCCCATGATGAGACCCTCGAGCGGCGTGAGGCCCATCGAGGTGTCGACACACTTGCCGTCCTTCACGGCGGCGATGGAAGCGCCGTTGCCGATGTGGCAGGTGATGATGCGCTTGCCCTCGGGCTTGATGCCCAGGAACTCACAGACGCGCTGCGAGACGTAGCGATGGCTCGTGCCGTGGAAGCCGTAGCGACGCACGCCGTATTCCTTATAGAGATTGTAAGGCAGAGCGTACATGAAGGCATAGTCGGGCATCGTCTGATGGAAGGCGGTGTCGAACACACCGACCTGAGGAATCTCGGGCAGCAGAGCGGTGACGGCGTTGACGCCCTTGATGTTGGCGGGATTGTGGAGCGGCGCCAGGTCATTGCACTTGGCGAAGTCGGCCATCACCTCGGGGGTGAGGCGCACGCTCTTGTTGAACTTCTCGCCGCCGTGCACCATGCGGTGGCCTACGGCATCGAGTTCGTGAAGATCCTTGAGCACGGCGTAGTCGCCGGAGGTGAGCACCTCAAAGATCCACTGCACGCCGGCAGTGTGTTCGGCGATGGGGCGCTCCATCTTGTGTTTCTCGCCGTTGAGCTTGACGGTGATGAAGGAATCGGGCAGGCCGATCTTCTCGATGCCGCCGGAGGTGACGACGCTGCGGTCGTCCATATTATAAAGTGCATACTTGATGCTACTGCTTCCGCAGTTCAATACCAAAATTTTCATCGACTTTAAACTTTAAACTTTAAACTTTACTTCGCGTCTTGCGCCTGGCAGGCGGTGATGGCGATCATCTTGTAGACGTCGTCCACGGAACAGCCGCGAGAGAGGTCGTTGACGGGACGGGCAATACCCTGCAGGATGGGGCCGATAGCGTCGGCGCCGCCCAGACGCTGGGTCAGCTTGTAGCCGATGTTGCCACACTCGAGGTTGGGGAAGATGAGCACGTTGGCGTGACCGGCTATCTTGCTGCCGGGCGCCTTCTTCTCACCCACAGCGGCCACAAGGGCTGCATCGGCCTGAAGCTCGCCGTCGACGTCGAGTGTGGGGTCGAGCTGCTTGGCCAAACGGGTGGCTTCCACCACCTTGTCCACCACCTCATGCTTGGCGCTGCCCTTCGTGGAGAACGACAGCATGGCCACCTTGGGCTCGGCGATGCCGGCCACACTCTTAGCCGTCTGTGCCGTGCAGACGGCAATCTGAGCCAGCTGCGAGGCGTCGGGCATAGGCGTCACAGCCACGTCGCCGTAGACGAGCACGCCGCCCTCACCATATTGCGTACGCTCGGAGATGATGAGCATCGCACCGCTAACGCAGGAGATGCCGGGAGCGCACTTGATGATCTGCAAGGCGGGACGCAGCGTGTCGCCCGTGGTGGAAAGAGCGCCGGAAATCTGACCGTCGGCGTCGCCGCTCTTGATGATGAGGCAGCCGAAATAGAGAGGGTCAAGCACCTGCTTGCGGGCCAATTCGAGCGTCATGCCCTTCTTCTGGCGCAGCTGGAAAAGCAGCTGGGCGTAGGTCTCCGTCTTGTCGCTGGTGGCGGGGTCGATGATGGTAGCTTTGTCGAGATGGGTGAGGCCGAGTTTCTGGCCGAGGGCCATGATGTCGGCACGGGGGCCGATGAGGATGATGTCGGCCAGGTCGTCGGCAAGCGCCATATCGGCGGCGGTGAGGGTGCGCTCCTCAAGACTCTCGGGGAGGACGATGCGCTGCCTGTCGGACTTGGCGCGCTGGATGATTTGTTGCATTAATGTGCTCATAGCGTAATATGTTTTTGTTGTTTATACTTTCTGCTTTACTGTTCGGGCTATATGCGGCCCTTCATCAGGATTTGCTCCAACTGCTCGGCGCTGACGCGCGCCTTGAACTCGTTGTCGTAGGCCACGGAGATGCGCCCCGTCTCCTCGCTGACCACCACAGCCAGAGCGTCGGTCTCCTTGGAGAGCCCTTTGGCGGCGCGATGGCGCAGACCGAAGTCCTTGGGGATATCCAGATCGTGGGACACGGGCAGGATGCACGAAGCCGCCACGATGCGGTCGGAATTGATGATGACGGCGCCGTCGTGAAGGGGCGAGTTCTTGAAGAAAATGTTCTCCAGAAGGCGCTGCGAGAGGATGGCGTCGATGCGCTCTCCGGTGCGGACGAAGTCGCCCAGCGGCAGGTCGTTCTGCATCACGATGAGGGCCCCCACCCTGTTCTTGGCCATATTGAGGCAAGCCAGCACAATGGGCGACACCTCGGAGCGCGAATGACGGAACTCCTCGCCGGCATCGCCCGTAATCTGCTTCTTGGGGCGGAAGAAGTTGATGAAACGGTTGGCACGCTCGTGAGTGCCCAAACGGAAAAAGAAGTGACGAATCTCCTCCTGGAAAAGCACGATGACGGCGATGGCGCCCACGCTGACAACCTGATCGAGGATGCTGCCCAGGAGCTTCATCTCGACCACCTTGGAGATAATGATCCAGAAGCTGATGAAGAGCAGCAGGCCGTAGAAAATGTTGACGGAGCGCGACTGCTTCATAAGCTTGTAGCACGAGAAGAGAATCACGGCCACAAGGAAGATGTCGAGAATATCTTTTACGCCAACTTCGAACATAACATGACACATTGAACCGCCTCACGGACGTCGTGAACACGGAGGATGGATGCGCCCTTAAGGAGCGCAACGGTGTTGAGACATACGGTGCCGGGAAGCGCCTCCTCGGAGGTGATGCCCAGCGTCTTGGTGATCATACTTTTACGCGACACGCCGACGAGGACGGGACAACGCAATTCGCTGACGAGTGCCGGCAAAGTGGCAAAGAGGCGATAGTCGCTCTCCACGCCGCCCGAGAAGCCGAAACCGGGATCGAGAATCACGTCGGCCACACCCCGCTCGCGGAGCCGCTCCAGCGCTTCGCCCATCCGGCGGAAATCGGGCTGGGTGAGTACATAGGGGGCACGGAAACGGCAGAGCACATCGGTCATCTCATCAGAGCCGCCGCGGACGTCGTTGACGATGTCGGCCCATCCGCGCTCCAAGACTTCTGCCGCAACCGAGGGGCGGAAAGTGTCCACCGAGACAATAGCCTCGGGCCACTCCCGACGCACCAAAGGCAGGCTGCGGGAAAGGCGCTCCATCTCCTCGCTCTCGGAGGCGGGCGGGCTGCCCGGACGGGTGCTGCACGCACCGACGTCGATCATCGAGGCACCCTCGTCGCGAATCTGCCTGACACGGGCCTTCACCGCCTCGTCACCGGAGATGCGGGAAGGGGCGTAAAAGGAGTCGGGCGTGACGTTGAGGATGCCCATCACCTGAGGAGCGGAGAGGTCGAAGAGCTGACCCCTGATGTTAATCGATGCCTTCACTGGCCGCAAAGTTAATAAAAATTTTGTTTACACTCGCGCCTGTACTCACATTTATTTGGACTTTTTTTGCAAAATGATTATTTAAGAGGTTTTTTATTCTTGCTTTTTTCTCCGTTTCCTCATTTTATTTTTAATTTTGCACGAGATATGTGCATACAAGAACTCTATAATATCTATCTTCGTCACCCCCGGGTGACTACCGACACGAGAACCTGCGGAGAAGGCTCGCTCTTCTTCGCCCTCAAGGGAGAGCGCTTCGACGGCAACCAATATGCCGCAGCAGCGCTGGAGAAAGGCTGCGCCGCCGTCGTGGTGGACAACGCCTCTGTGGCCCCCGAGGGCGACGGGCGCTACATCGTGACGGACGACGTGCTCGCCACGCTGCAGAAGCTGGCGGCTTATCACCGGACGCAGCTCACCATCCCCGTGATTCAGGTGACGGGCACTAACGGCAAGACCACCACCAAGGAACTCCTGGCCGCCGTGCTCTCGAAGAAATACCGGGTGCGCTACACCCAGGGCAATCTGAACAACCACATCGGCGTGCCTCTCACGTTGCTCTCCATCACCTCCGACGATGACATCGCCGTAGTGGAAACCGGCGCCAACCATCCGGGCGAGATTGCCTTCCTCTGCAATCTGGTGAAGGCCGACTGCGGCCTCATCACCAATGTGGGACGGGCTCATCTGGAAGGCTTCGGCTCGTTTGAAGGCGTGAAGAAGACCAAGGGCGAACTCTACGACGACCTGGCCGCAAGAGGCAAGTTCGCCTTCGTCAACGGCGATGACACCGATCTTATAGCAATGGCGGCGGAGAGAAATCTGCGCACAGAAGCCTATGTGGCAGGCGAGGTGGAAAGCTGCACCCCGTTTGTACACTGCCGTGTGGACGGACACAGCTTCGCCACACACCTCATCGGCGCCTACAATATCGCCAACATACGCGCCGCCTTCACCGTAGGACGCCATTTCGGCGTCGGCCCCGATGAAGCGGTGGAGGCTTTGACCGGCTACGAACCCAAACTGGGCCGCTCGGAATACAAAGAGACCGGACGCAACCGCCTCATCGTGGACGCCTACAACGCCAATCCCACGAGCATGATTGCCGCGCTGGAAAACTTCAGCCACATCGATGCCGAGCGCCGCATGGTGATCCTCGGCGCCATGGGCGAACTGGGGCCCGAAAGCCCCCGCCTGCACGCCGAAGTGATGCAACACATCGACTGCGAAGCCTGGCTGGTGGGCAAAGAGTGGCCGGAAGACACGATGAAGGAGGCCCGCAGATTCCAGAGCGTGGACGACGTCATCGCAGCATTGGAAAATCAACCCTTGGAGGGGCGCACGATACTCGTGAAAGGCAGCCACAGCACCAAGCTCTATCTGCTGCCCGAGCACCTCTGATGAAACCGGAAAAACAACAAACACAATAATGCATATCATGAAAAAATTGTTTTTAATGATGCTTGCGCTGACGATGACACTAGCCGTCGGTGCACAGCGTACGACCGACGTTCTGAATCGCGGTCTCGTGGCCATGAAGAACGGCTCGAACGTATTTCTCTCCTGGCGAATTCCCGCCGAAGAGTATTATGACGTAACCTACAACGTCTACAAAGACGGCACGAAGGTTGCTGAAGGCCTGACCGCCTCCAACTACACAGACACCGGAGGTACGACGAGCAACAGCTATCAGGTGGCCGCCGTGGTGCGCGGTGTGGAGCAGACGCCCTGCAATGCTGTCAGCGTGTGGTCCAGCAGTTATAAAGAAATCGCGCTGAAGCACGAAGGCATCAAGAGCACGCTGGTGCCCAACGACGCTTGCTGCGCCGATGTGGACGGCGACGGCGAACTTGAAATCATCATGAAGTTTGACAACCTGAGCGAGATGGAGCAGGCGTACCCCAAATACGGCCCCACCGTGGGCGGTGTGGTGACGCACGAATACACCATCTTCGAGGTGCTGAAGCAGAACGGCCAGCGCCTGTGGTGGCTCAACTGCGGCCCGAACATGGGTGACTTCCAAAACAACGAGCAGAACATGGTGGCCTACGACTGGGATCAGGACGGCAAGGCCGAATGTGTGATGCGCGCTGCCAGCGGCACCGTGGTACATTACGCCAACGGCAACACCTACACCGTGGGCAACGCCAACACCAACGTGCGTGCAGCCACCGGCGGCGGCGTGAACTGGTTTGTCACCACGACGGAGGAATATCTGCTCTACATGAACGGCGAAACGGGCGAGGTGTATGACTGCATCCCCTACCCTCTGCCACTTCTTGAGGATGGCGAGACCGACATGAACAAAGCCTGGGGAGACGGCAGCGGACACCGCGCATCGAAGCATTTCTTCGGCGCTCCCTATCTGGACGGCCGCAACCCCAGCATTTTCATCGCACGCGGCATCTACACCCGCCACAAGATGGCCGCCCTCAACGTCAACAAGAGCACCCACAAGCTGAGCATCCGCTGGAAGTGGTATAACAACAGCAACGGCCCGTGGAAGGGTCAGGGCTACCACAACTTCGGCATCGCCGACGTGGACTGGGACGGCAGAGACGAAATCGTCTACGGCTCGATGGTCATTGACGACAACGGCAAGGGTCTGTCCACTACGGCTCTCGGTCACGGCGACTCGCAGCACTGCAGCGACTTCAACCCCTACATCCACGGACAGGAAATCTACGCCTGCCTTGAGGACAATCCCGGCAACAACTACCGCGATGCCACCACAAGTAAACTCTACCACCGCTTCATCGCCGGCACGGACGACGGCCGCGCCATGGCCGGCAACTTCACCAATGACTTCCCCGGCGGACTGGGATGCTCAGCACGCGAGGGCGCTATCAGCACCATCGTCAACGAGGCTGTCAGCGGATTGGGCGCCACGGGCGTGAACACCAACTTCCGCATCTACTGGGACGGCGACCTGTGCTCGGAGACCTTCAACTATCTCAACGGCAAAAACACCGAGGGCTGTGTGGCCAAATACGGCAGCTGGTCACCCATCTACACGATGGCCGGTTCGATGACCAACAACGACACCAAGGGCACTCCCTGTTATCAGGGCGACATCCTGGGCGACTGGCGTGAGGAAGTCATCATGCGTACGGCGAATAACAACATACGCATCTACTCCACCCCCACCCCGACGGCCCACCGCGTCACTTCGCTGTGGCACGACCACCAGTACCGCAACGCTATGGTATGGCAGATGTGCGGCTACAACCAGCCGCCTCACACAAGCTTCTACCTCGGTGAGATGGAAGGCATCACCACACCTCCGCCCCCACTCACGATGACCGGACGCACGGAGGTGACCTCTGGCGGCACCGTAGCTTCGAGCCTCAACGGCAAGCACGTTATCGTGTGTCCGACGGCCAATGCCAACGTGAGCATTGAGAGCGGCGCACAACCCTACATTCTGACCTTCAACGTGCCCACCTGGGTTCAGGGCACTGCTGCCAGCGAAACCACCACCAAGGATACCAAGATCACCTACACCACCTACACCTGCACGGTGAGTGGTGGCGGCATCGCCGGCAATGCCCGACTGGTGAAGCAGGGCGACGGCGTGCTGACACTGCCCGATGCCGATTTTACCCACACGGGCGAGACCAGCCTTTGGGGCGGCGTGACGAACTTCAAAGGCACGATGAAGAACTCCGACCTGGTACTCCACCGCTTCGCAGAAATCAACGCAACGGGTGAGTTCAAGAATATCAGTGCAGAATACGCTTCCGTGATTCGTCCCGGCGGTGCCGACGCCAAGGGTGCCATCGCCACAAACCGCTACGCCATGGGCTTCGGCTCGCGTCTGACGGTGGATCTTTTCGCCGACGACATCACGGCCGACCAGGTCAACGCCAAGAGTCTGAGCATTGAAACGAAGACCGAGGCTGCATGGATTGCCGCCGGACCGCAATACCTCAGCCCCGTGATTGAGCTGGTGGGACACTTCAAGAGCGGCGCCTCCAAGATGGAGGCCGGCAAGTATGTCATCGCCACCGTCGAGGGAGACGTGGAGGGTGATATCAATACCGTCATCCTGGAAGGACTGCCCACAGAAAAGAAGAAACTCTACATCGAAGACGGGAAACTCATTCTGGAGATCATGCCCATGCGTGAGCCTACCACGGTACAATGGACCGGAGCCAACGGCAGCGAATGGGATTTGGACCAGACGGAGAACTTCTCCATGACAGTCGGCACATCAACCCAGCCGACCACATTCGTCCCCGGCGATGCCGTCGTCTTCGGCAATGATGCCACCGCGAAGCAGGTAAGCCTCAACGCCAACCTGATGCCCGCCAGTGTCACCTTCGACAGCTCGTCGAACTATACTCTGAGCGGAGAAGGTAGCATCGACGGCAGTGCCTCATTCACCAAAAACGGCACGGGCACCGTGCAAGTGAGCACCCTCAACACCTACACCGGCGGCAACTATCTCAAGGGCGGCACCGTAACTGTGAATCAACTGGCCAACCAGTACAACGCTTACGGCAACCTCGGCGCCACGACAACCAGCGCCAGCCTCTTCACGATGGAGAACGGCGCCACACTGAAGACGAGCGGGGCCGTAGAGACCAACTCTCCCATGAAGATGGTCGGCGACGAAGGCGGTGTGATCAACAACAGCGGCGACTTCCGCATGGAGGCAGCACTCTCCGGCACACAACTCACGAAGAAGGGCGCCGGCTGTCTGTTCATTCACGGCAACAGCACCCTCAGCCGTCTGATTGTCACCGCAGGCTCTGTAGCAGAAACGGTTCGACCGGCCACTACTGTTGAGTTGCAGGGCGGCACGTTGTATGATGACGCACAGAACACCGCACACCCCATCTACATACCCGAAGGCAAATCGGCCGCATGGCACCTGACCTATTCCTACTACACCGGCTACGCCAATGCTCTCACCGGCAGCGGCACACTGACCATCGTGCCCCGCAACAGCGTGAGCCGCGTGCGCATTGAGAGCGGATGGAACAATTTCGAAGGCACCATCGTCCACAACACCAACCTTTGGCTCCCCCTGAGAGGCAATATGAATGCACCCAAGATGACACTGCAGATAGCATCCGGCTCCGCAGCCGCCAGCTCGCCGGGCTACACCTACACCATCGGCGCCGTGACCGGCGGCGGTGATTTGACCAACTCGGCCTGCGACTACAATAGCAGCAGTGCCGTCAGCGGCAACGTAACCTGGAACCTCGGCAACAACCTGGGTAAGGACTTCACCTTTGCCGGCCGCATCAACGACAACAGCGCGACGAACTACTGCACCTTCAACAAGGTGGGCAGCTGCACGATGACTTACACCGGCCCTGGCATGAACATCACCCGCGCCGTGAACGTCAACGGCGGTCTGGTGCTGGACAACGCCAGCGGCGCAGATCTGGGCAGCGGCACGCTGACCCTCAAGTCCGGAGCCACGCTGACCAGCAAGGCCAGCACGCTGCGCAGCTCTTCCATTACGGCTCAGAGCGGCAGCGCCATGTGTGTGACGAGTTGCACGTTCAACGGCGCCAGCATGAACTTCCAAAGCGGCAGCTCGCTGGCCGTCGGCGATTCGCAGGCGAAGACTATCGGCGCCTTGAACGGTGGCAGCGCCAACATTACCATCAATAACGGTGCAAGCTGCGAGATGTATATCTACAAGAATGCGCAATTCAGCGCCATCAGCACCACCGGTACACTGACCCTCAGCGGCACTTTCAAACTGAGCTACAACACTTCTGCAAGAAGCGGTGTAGTGCCGAGAAACCTGCCCAGCTTCAAGCTGGTGGATGCCGGCAACATCAGTCTGGGCAGCAACTTCGCCTTTGACCTGCAGGAACTGCCCACCGGCTACTATTGGGATACGAGAGCATTTGCCACAGAGGGTACGATCAGCATCACCAACGTGGATCCCACCGGTGTGAACGAAGTGAAGGCTGTCGATCTGGGCAGCGACGAACTCACTGAAGCTTACACGCTCAGCGGCGTCTATGTGGGTCGTCCGACGAAGCCCGGCATCTACGTTCAGAACGGTCAAAAGTATCTTGTGAAATGACCTCAGAAGAAAGAGTTGAGAAGGCCATAGCCCTGTTCAAGGAGGGCTACAACTGCTCCCAAAGCGTGGCTATGGCCTTTGCCGACCTCTACGGCATCGGTGAAGAACAGATGTCGATGATTGCCGCTTCCTTCGGAGGTGGCATCGGTCGTATGAGAGAAACCTGCGGGGCTGCCTGCGGCATGTTTCTGCTCTGCGGTCTGGAGACACATCCGGAAGGGATGAAATACCCCAGCGCCGAACTCAAGAAGCGCAACTACGAAGAGGTGCAACGCCTGGCCGCACGCTTCAAAGAGGAAAACGGGGCCCTGCTCTGCAAGGAGTTGCTCGGACTCGGACGACAGGGAGACAAGGTGACGGACAACATGACCCAACCCACTCCCGAAGCCCGGACAGAAACCTATTATAAAAAACGTCCGTGCGTGCGCATTGTGGAAACGGCGGCACGCATCTATGCCCAACATCTCGAAGAAAAGCATGTATAAACTCCTGGCCGCCGACTTGGACGGCACACTGGTCAACGAAGAAAAAATCATCACACCCCGCACTTTTGAGTCGCTCATGGAGGCTCAGAGGCGGGGTGTTCGCTTGGCGATATCCACTGGGCGCCCCGTGGAGGGTGCGCGTCATCTGGTGGAGCAGCTGCGCCTGAAGGAATTCGGCGGCTGTCTCATCAGCTACAATGGCGCTTTGGTGCACGACTGCGCCACGAGCGACGTCATTTTCTCCCAACCGATAAATACCGCCCTGCTGCCCCTGCTGCTCCGGCGGGCCGAAGAGCACCGCTGCGCCTTCGTCGTCTATCAGCCGACCCATGTGCTCACCACCGACGCTTCCAGCCAATACGTGCAGTATTCCGGGCGCAACAACCGTCTGCCCGTGCATGAGGCGGAAGACTTTCTCACGGAAGCCCGGAGGCCGCTCTACAAAGGCCTGTTGGTAGGCGACCCCGACACCATGCCCGCCCTGCGCGATGCACTCACGGAGGAACTGCGGGGACAGATGGACTTCTGCCTCTCCGAAACCTTCTTCCTGGAATGTCTGGCGCCGGGCATCAGCAAGATGAAGGGTCTCGAGGCCGTTGCCGGGCACATGAACGTCAAACGCGAAGAGATCATTGCTTTCGGCGATTCCGACAACGATGTGAGCATGATACGCTACGCCGGAATCGGCGTGGCAATGGGCAACGCCAAAGAGAATGCGCGCCGCGCCGCAAATCTCGTGACGGCCTCTAACGAAGACGACGGCATCGCCGCCATTGTGGAGCAATACGTATTATGAAAAGCCTCGCCCTCATCTGCCTTCTGACGCTGTTCGGGCTTGACGTTCGGGCCAAAGATGTCGATTCTCTGCTCGCCCAGATGACCCATAAGGAAAAGGTGCAATTGGTCATCGGCGGCGGATGGGGCAGCCTCTTCAGCGGCTTCAACCTCCCCTTTTGCGGTAAGCAGAGGGTACCCGGTGCCGCCGGTGTAACACACGCCGTCGAACGGCTCGGCATTCCTTCCGTCGTGATGGCTGACGGTCCGGCCGGCGTGAGAATCAAGCCTCTTCAAAAACGCGACGGCAAGAAGCGTGAAGCCTACGCCACCGCCTTTCCCGTGGGTTGCTGTCTGGCGTCCAGTTGGGACACGGCGCTGCTTGAGGAAGTCGGCGCCGCCATCGGCGATGAAGCCGCCGCCTACGGCATCGACATCATCCTCTCTCCCGGCATGAATCTGATGCGCTCTCCGCTCTGCGGACGCAACTACGAATACTATTCCGAAGACCCGCTGCTGAGCGGCAAACTGGCCGCCGCCACCGTGCGCGGCATACAAAGCAAAGGCATCGGCGCCTGCGTCAAACACTTCGCCTGCAACAATCAGGAAACGGGGCGCATGCACAACGACTCCCGCGTGGATTCCGTCACGCTCTTCTCACTCTATTTGCGCCCCTTCGAGATAGCCATCCGCGAGAGCGACCCCTGGACGGTGATGTCGTCCTACAACATGCTCAACGGCGAGCGCACTCAGGAGTCGCGCTGGCTCCTGACCGAAGTGCTCCGCCGTCGCTGGCACTATCGGGGCCTCGTGATGACCGACTGGACCTTCCGCCGCCACACCCGCCGTCAGATTGCCGCCGGCAACGACCTCATGATGCCGGGCGACCTGCTGCAGCGACGTCAGCTCAGAAGGGCGTTCCTTCAGGCTGAAAACGGGGAGAATATGCTGGATACCTGTGCCCGGCGTGTGCTGCAAATGGTCCTCAAGACGCGCAGCGCACGCGGCCTTCAGCCCACCGGAGAGCCCCATCTGGAGGATCACGCCAGACTCGCCCGACGGGCCGCTGCCGAGAGTTTCGTGCTGCTGCACAACGAAGGCGGCGCACTCCCCTTCAGCCCCGAGGCCCGTGTGGCGCTTTTCGGAGCATCGTCCTACGACCTCGTCGCCGGCGGCACGGGCAGCGGGCACGTCAACGCCGCTTACAAGATGAACCTCTCCGACGCCCTGCCCCATTGTGTCGGTGCACTATTGCAGGCAGAATACCGCCGTTGGGCCCAAGGCAACACCCACCGCAACAAGGCCGCAGGTTTCGGTTTCATGCAGAAATTCCTCGGACGTGGCGCCCTCAAAGAGATGCCCCTGAAGCGCGAATGGATCACCGAGGCGCTCGACAGCGCCGACATTGCCCTCGTCACCATCGGGCGTCAGGCCGGTGAAGGACGCGACCGCCAGCCCGCCGATTTCGAACTCACGCGCGAAGAGCGGGACATGCTGCAACAGGTATCCCAGGAGGCCCGCATGAGGGGCATCAAGACCGTCGTTGTGCTCAACGTCAGCGGCGCCATCGAGACCGCCTCGTGGCGTCATCTGGCTGATGCCGTGCTCCTCATCTGGTGTCCCGGACAGGAAGGCGGATGTGCAGCCGTTGACGTGCTTACAGGCGTCGTGAACCCTTCGGGACGCCTCACGATGACCTGGCCGGAACGCCTGGAGGACTTTCCCTCCACCCGCAACTTCGGCAACGAGCGGGTGACGCTCTACGCTGAGCGCGACAGCGTGGGCTACAGAGCTTTTCGCGACGGCGTTCGCCGTCCGGCCTACGCCTTCGGGCACGGGCTCTCATACTCCGCTTTCAGGGAGGAACTTTTGGCAGACGGACGCATCGCCGTCACCAACACGGGAGACAGACCCGGCCGCCACGTGGTGATGTGGTGGGAGGAAGGCGTCCTGACAGCCTTTGCCAAGACGCGGCTGCTCGCTCCCGGAGAGTGTCAGGTGTTAGGGCATGAGCAGACTGCTGTCACCGTAGGAAAGGAAGCGGAAGTCGTGGGCGAGCGCGTAGTCGTAGATGCTGCGCCAGTCACCGTGAACGAAGGCGCTGACCAATAGCAGCAGCGTGCTTTGCGGCTGATGGAAGTTGGTCACCATCGCCTTCACCACCCTGAATTCATAGCCCGGCACAATGATGATCTGCGTGGAAGAGTGCAAGACGTCCATCGCATGCTTCTCCATGTAGCGCAGCAGCGCGGAAAGCGCCTCTGCTGTATCTTCCGAAGCAGTTGTCTCATAGGGCATCCATTGGGGCACGTGCAGCTCTTCACCCTCGCCCGTGTCGCGCCCTTCCTGCATCAGTATTTCGGCCTTGAGCCCCATGTAGTAGAGGCTCTCCAGGGTGCGCACGCTCGTGGTCCCCACAGCAATGGCGCTGCCTCCGTAGGCCACGAGACGCTCTATGGTGTGACGATTGACGGCGATATGCTCGGTGTGCATGTCGTGACCGCCGATCTGCTCGCTCTTGACGGGGCGGAAGGTGCCGGCACCCACGTGCAGCGTCACCTCTTCGCGCTCTATATCCCTCTCTTTCAGGCTCTCCAGCACGCGCTTCGTGAAATGCAGCCCGGCTGTCGGGGCGGCCACACTGCCCTTGATGCGCGAATAAACGGTTTGGTAGGTAGTGAGGTCGGAAGCCTCCGTCTTGCGGTTGAGATAAGGCGGGATGGGAAGCTCGCCGACCTGCTCCAGAATCTCGGCCCAGGTCAGCGGTGCAGTCCAACTGAAGCGGATGCGCTCCGAAGTGCCTTCGTGACCCAGACGTTCGGCCGTCACTTCTTCACCGCCGGGCAGCAGGAGCGAGAGCGTGCCGCCCTTCCATTTCTTCAGGTTACCCACCAGGCAGAGCCACTCGCACCGGCCTCGGCTCAGAAAGTTCTCCTGATACTCTGCAGGCAGCGCCGGCTCCAGGATGAAAACCTCGATTTGCGCTCCGGTCTCCTTATGGAAATGCAGACGGGCCTGCACCACCTTCGTATTGTTGAACACCATGAGCGCATGCTCGGGCAGATGCTCCGAGATACGGAAGAAGCGGTCTTCACCGATGACGCCGTGCCTGTAGAGCAACAGTTTGGAGCTGTCGCGCTCGGGCAACGGATATTTGGCTATGCGCTCATCGGGTAGCGGATAGTTGTAGTCTTTTATCTGTATGCTTTTAGGGTCTGTCATATCGTATATCCCATAAATACAAGCCGCAGGCGGGCACGCTCTCACCGGCCTGACATCGGTCGCGACGCTCGATGACGCGGCGGAATTCGTCCACCGTCATACGGCCGCGTCCCACCTCGACGAGCGTCCCCACGATGGCGCGCACCATGTTACGCAGGAAGCGGTTGGCCGTCACCGTGAAGCACCACACGGGCGCCGTGTCCGTCTCGCCGAATTTCACCCGGTTCCACCGGGCTTCCGTGATGCGGCAGAGGTTTGTCTTGGCATCGGTGTCCACCTTGGAGAAGCTGGTAAAATCCTCGTATTCTGCCAGCACGGCAGCGGCTTCGTTCATAAGGTCGAAGTCGAGCGGGAAGGTCACCATCCACGACCGGCCCTCAAGGAATGCGTCCTTGCCGGTATGCACATAGTAGTGGTAGGTGCGCGCCGTAGCAGAGAACCGGGCGTGCATGTCGTCGGCCACTGGCTCTGCCTCCCTCACGGCGATGTCGCGGGGCAACAACTTGTTGAGCTTGTAGACCAGCTGGCCGCAGTCCAGATTCGCTACGCTGTCGAAGTGGGCCACCATCGTGCGGGCATGCACGCCGGCATCGGTGCGTCCTGCTCCCGTCACGCTGATGTCCTGGCGAAGCAGTGTGGAGAGTGCACGGTTCAGAACCTCCTGCACCGAAGTGCCGTTAGGCTGTATCTGCCAGCCGTGATAGGCTCTTCCGTCAAAACTTAAGGTGATAAAATAGCGCACGTTTCCTGTTTTACCGTGCAAAAGTACAAAAAAAGGCCGTCTTATTCCGTGTAATTCACAATTATTTCCTATTTTTGTAACGAAAATACCTTTAAAACAATGAAAAAAACACTTCTACCCTTACTCTCTCTTCTGTTGTTGGCCGTTTCGTGCACCACGGAAAAAGAGATTCCCGAGACTTCCTATCTTTTCTGTTTCTTCTCCAACAACACCCCAGAAGGAGAGCAGATACGCTATGCCATCTCCGACGACGGCTTCAACTACCGCAGCCTCAACGACGGCAAGCCCGTCGTCCTCTCCGACAGCATTGCCCTGACGGGAAGCATCCGCGACCCGCATCTCATACGCGGCGTGGACGGCAAGACCTTCTACATGGTGCTCACCGACATGCGCTCCTCTCTGGGCTGGCAGAGCAACGACGGCCTCATCCTCATGAAGAGCACCGACCTGATTCATTGGGACCACAAGGCCATCGACTTCCCCTCGCGCTTCCCCGACCTTGAGGGTCACGACCGCGACAATCTGCACGCCGTCTGGGCGCCCCAGACCATTTGGGACCCCGACTCGCAGCGCTACATGATTTACTACAGCATCGGGCGTCACGATTGGGAGTACGAGACCAACGACAGCATCCGCGATGAGGAGACGGGTGAGAAGAAACCCTTCTATCAGCCCTATTTTAAGATTTTCTACAGCTACGCCAACGAAGATTTCACCAACATCACGGAGCCCAAGCTGCTTTTCGACTTCGGCAAGGCAGCCATTGACGGCGACATCGTGCGCGATGAGAAGAACGACCAATACGTCCTTTTCTTCAAGGACGAGGGCCGATCGGTGGACAACAACGGCTTCAAAACCCGTCAGGGTGTAATGCGCGCCACCTCCAAGAACCTCACCGGCCCCTACGAGATTGAGTGGAAACACCTTAACAAGCCCGGCCAGTTCCCCGTCGAGGGCTCCAGCGTCTTCCAGCTGGCCGACGGCTCCAAGTGGATTCTGATGTACGACTGCTACAGCGACGGCTACTACCAGTTCTGCGAGTCCGAAGACCTGCAGCACTTCACCCACGTTCACGACACGCCCACCGAGGGCAATTTCACCCCGCGTCACGGCTCCGTCATCCTCATCACCAAGGAGGAGCGCCAGCGCCTGGAGGATGCATTTGGATATTAAACTTTAGTTATGAAAAAGATTGTTTTGGCTGCTCTGCTGCTCGCTTCTGCCCTGCCCTTTTTCGCACAGCACGACCGCGGACAGCAGCAAAAGCCGTCCAAGCCCAGCATCGTGCGCAAGGGCCTGATGGGCGCAGAGAAGGTGGGACGCGACTGGGTGCTTGTGGTGCCCGACAGCCTCCTGGGCAAGGACATGCTCACCACCACACGTTTCATCTCCACGCCCTCCGAGACGGGCGCCTACGGCGGCGAACAGCTGCAGGAGCAGACCGTTTTCTGGGAGTTGAACCCCGACAGCATGCTGGTGCTCCGTGCCCGCATGACCGTCAATGTAGCCGACACCACGCAGCGCATCTCCCGCGCTGTGACGGTGGCCAACGAGAATCCCATCATCGGCCTTTTTGAGGTGACGGAACACAAGGACAAGGCCCGCAAGATCAAGGTCAACCAGTTCTTCCTGGAGGACGCTCCCGCCCTGGGCTTCTCCGAGCGCGCCAAGCAGCAGCTTTCGATGACGGGCGTCCACAGCGGACTTTCCTATATTGAAGACATCAAGGCTTTCCAGAGCAACGTGGAGGTGCAGATGGTCAAAACCTTCGTTTCGCGCGGCATGACCAACCCCTCGGCGGCCTCCACCGGGCGCATGACCTTCCGCCTCAACGTGAGCTTCATCCTCCTGCCCGAAGTGCCCATGCTGCGCCGCTATTTCGACCCGCGTGTGGGCTATTTCACCAATGCTTTCACGGAGTATTCCGACGACCAGCAGCGCGTCAAGAGCAAGCAGTTCGTCTGCCGCTGGCGCCTGGAGCCCAAGAGCGAAGAGGACTGGGACAAGATGGCTGCGGGCGAACTCATCGAGCCCAAGAAGCCCATCGTCTACTATATTGATCCGGCCACGCCCAAGCGCTGGCGCCCCTATCTCATTCAGGGCGTCAACGACTGGCAGAAGGCTTTTGAGAAGGCCGGCTGGAAGAATGCCATCCGGGCCGAGGAGTGGCCAGAAAGCGACTCCACCATGTCGATGGAGGATGCGCGCTACAGCGTAATCCGCTATCTGGCTTCTCCCATCGAGAACGCCTATGGCCCCCACGTCAGCGACCCCCGCACGGGTGAGATCCTTGAGAGCCACATCTGCTGGTATCACAACGTGATGACGCTCGTCCACGACTGGTATATGGTCCAGGCCTCCAGCATTGACGAGGCCGCCCGCAAGATGCACTTTGACGACGCGCTCATGGGCGAGCTCATCCGCTTCGTCGCCTCTCATGAGGTGGGCCACACGCTGGGGCTGCGCCACAACTTCGGCTCATCGAGCACGGTGCCAGTGGACTCCCTGCGCAACAAGTCGTTTGTCATCCGCCACGGCCACACGCCTTCCATCATGGACTACGCGCGCTTCAACTACGTGGCCCAGCCCGAGGACGGCATCGGCCGCGAGGGCATCTTCCCCCGCATCGGCGACTACGACATGTGGGCCATCGAGTGGGGCTACCGCCCGATGCGCTACGCCATCGACGAGGAGCTCGACCATCAGCTGGAGGAACCGCTCACCTACGAGGCGCAGAAGAACCCGCGCCTGTGGTGGGGCGACGGTGAGACTTACCACAACGACCCGCGCCGCCAGAGGGAAGACCTCGGCGACGACGCCGTGAAGGCCAGCGAATACGGCATCCGCAACCTCAAGCGCGAGCTCCGCGCTCTGCCCCAGTGGACCGATGAAACGATGGATTATTTCGGCGTCAACCTGCCCTCGATGTACAACCAGATTCTCAGCCAGTTCCTGCGCTATGTGGGCCACGTGGCGCACAACATCGGCGGCACGCGCGAGACCTTCCGCACACCGCTCCAGGGCGGCACACTCTACGAGCCCAACCCGCTGGAGCGCCAGAAGGCCGCCCTCGACTTCATCAACCGCCACTGTTTCCAGGAACCCGTGTGGCTGCGCGATGTGCCCTACCTCAAGCAACTCACCTACGACACGGAGCAGATCACCCTCATCGTGGCGCGCCGCACGGTGATGCTCGTCACCGACCGCCTCTCCAGCGACCGCCTCAACCGCCTCTGGCCTCTGCGCGACGTGATGGGCCGCGTCACCGACCTCATCATGAAGGAGGCGCAGAGCGGAGCCCGTGTATCGCGCTATCGCCGCGAGCTGCAGAACCGCTACGCCCAGTGGCTCATCGACAGTTTCCGGAATGCCGACGCCACCGACCCCGACCGCCCCACACTGCTGCTCACGCTGGAGCGCCTGCGCAACCATACGATGTCGGCTTCCCGCACCACCACCGATGCCGCCACGCGGGCCCATTGGCTCAGCCTCTATGACTTAATTTCCAGAGCATTGAAGATATGAAGCACGCACTCATCATCCCCGTCTTCCTCCTCGCCGGCCTCCCTGTCGGAGCCCAGAAGTTTGAGAGCATGGAGGACGTGAACAAGGTGGTCGACCTCACCCTCGACTCCCTCGACAAGGCCGCCACCGCACGCCCCGTGGCCGGCAGCACGCGCAAGGACGACAACCCCGTGCTCTTCCTTGTGGGCAACAGCACGATGCGCACCGGCACGCTCGGCAACGGCGACAACGGCCAGTGGGGCTGGGGCCGCTTCGCTCACGAATATTTCGACGAAAACAGGATCACCGTAGAGAATCAGGCCCTCGGAGGCACCTCTTCGCGCACCTTCTACCGCCGCCTCTGGCCCGCCGTGAAGCAGGGCATCCGACCGGGCGACTGGGTCATCATCGAGCTGGGCCACAACGACAACGGGCCCTTCGACTCGGGGCGCGCCCGTGCCACCATCAAGGGCGTCTCCCCCACCGATTCGCTTGAGGTCACCATCAAGGAGACGGGCGAACACGAGACCGTTTACAGCTACGGCGAATACCTGCGCCGCTTCGTGCGTGAGACGCGCGCTCTGGGGGCGCACCCCATCCTCATGTCGCTCACGCCGCGCCACGCCTACGAGAAAGGTCAGAGCGGCCGTGTCGTGCGCGTCAATCAGAGCTTCGGCCTCTGGGCCCGCCAGGTGGCTGAGGAGATGGGCGTGCCCTTCATCGACCTCAACGAGATTTCGGCCCTGAAATACGAGCAGATGTCGCCCTGGAAGTTCGGCTACCACTTCTATCTGGACAACATCCACACCTCCGCCTTCGGCGCCCGCCTCAACTGCCGCAGCGCCGTTGACGGCCTGCTTTCGTGCGAGCATCCCGAGGTGCAGCCCCTCAAGGCCATGATGACGAACACCGCTCTGCCCACCACCGGCGTCGTGCGCCGCCAGGGCCGCCCCGTGGTCTTCATCACGGGCGACTCCACCGTGAAGAATCAGGACCGCGACACCACTTCCGGCATGTGGGGCTGGGGCTCTCAGGCCGCCCAGATCTTCGACACCGAACGCATCACCGTGCAGAATTGCGCTCAGGCCGGACGCTCCTGCCGCAGCTATTTGCGTGAGGGCCGTTGGGACAAGGTCATCAACGACGTTCAGCCCGGCGACTTCGTCACCATCCAGTTCGGCCACAACGACATCGGCCGCGAGATTGACTACGGCAAGGCCCGCAACGAGATCAGCGGCACGGCCGACTCCTCCCACGTCTATCGCGTGAAGACCG
>Ga0256405_10003899_pt1 | contig 29500 bp, 27 predicted proteins | sample RumenRJG_02DNA_FD_189096 | JGI IMG/M metagenome (GOLD analysis project Ga0256405, IMG submission 189096) | Bovine rumen microbial communities from Lethbridge, Alberta, Canada - RJG_02 | ecosystem: Host-associated > Mammals > Digestive system > Stomach > Rumen | place: Canada: Alberta... | reverse complement strand
TCGTCTTGTAACGTCCGGCAACAGTACGAAGGACGGACTGAGCCATCTGAGAAGGAAGGGAATACTTCTGACGGATGGCATAATATAGTTCACTGTTAAGCGAGCGCAAATCAAGTTCATGTGTTCTGAAGACATAGTCCGACACATAATTACAGGCCTCGGAATAGGTACGCATGGTATCCATAAGAAGTTCAGTCTCAGAAGGAGTTGGCAGTATTTTCAGTTTTGCGGTAAGAGTCTGTTCCATATATTGATTATACCACAGAACTGCAGAAAAGGGAACATATGTTCGCAAAAACAAATATAGAACAATCTAAGAAAGAGAAGGAAGGAGAAAAGATGCGGGCCATTAGGGACGCTCATCCCGCCACCTTAAGAGGTGGGGGTTTCCGCGTCAAGATTTTTTGATGAACAGGAATAAGCTGGTGCTCTTCATCCTCATGATCATCGTGTTGGTGGGGGTCTACGCCCTCATGGGAGGCTTCAGTCAGGAGGTGCCGGATGATCCGGATGACCCGGGGGTCATCGATTACGTGGACTACACCTTCCGAAATGACCGGCTTCTCACCGAACACTTCGAGAAGCACGGCATAGAGATGGGATTTTCTTCAAAGGAAGATTACCAAAAGGCCGCATCCGACGTAATAAATGATCCGGAATCTTTGCATAAACTTGAAAAAGAGGATGGAGATGATGTATACTACAAAGTGGAGACTAATGAATTTGTGGTAGTTTCCAAAGATGGTTACATCAGAACCTACTTCTGCCCGGATTCAGGGCAAGCATATTTCGATAGACAGTAGCGTGCATTTTTTCTTATAAGGAGGACAGCATGGCAGAGAATAAGACAGAAATTTTAAAGAAAAAGCTTGATGAAGAAAAGGCTCAGAGAGAGGCGCAGGCTGAAAAGGAAGCCCGCACCGAGGCAGAGCAGGCCAAGAGAAGCGAGGAACTCAGGGTCAGAGTCATGAGCGAGAAGACTCCCATGTGGACCGGAGTTATCGTGTTCATCGTGCTCTTCTGCCTTGTTTACTGGACAAAAGGAAATGTCCTGGCTGGACTGATCATCGGGGTCGTCATCGGCGGCATCATCTGGAAGCTTCTGGGCAATCTGAGGCTCCGTCAGGTGGAGAAGAGAAACGAGGCACTGAGGAACAGGACCTGGGCCAGCGAGATCGCCGCAAGACTCTACAACCTTCACGATCTGGTACTGGATCAGGCTAAGCTGGTGGTGAAGCCCGAAATGAAGGAGAGCCTCACATCCATTTCCGGAACACTGGTCAAGATCGCCGAGGAAGTTGAGGCCGATGAGAAGGACCGCAACAAGGTGAGAAAGCTTGCCAACTACTACGGAGACATGCTTCTGGGTCTTGTGGACAAGTACGTCAGACTCCAGGACAATAAGGACGAGGTGGGCTCCGGAGCAAACATCGAGAACAGCATGGCGCGCATCGAAGCTGCCATCCAGGGCGCAGACGTTTCCCTCAAGAAACTTCTGGACAGCCTGTTCTCTGACGACAACATGGTCATCAACGCTGAAGTCAACACCCTTGACAAGCTGATGAAGCTGGAACTGGGTGATGATGACAACGCTCAGAAAGCAGAAAATATCACTGAGGATAATTTTAAGGATGTTTTAAAGGATGTTGTTGAAGAGTTCGTAGAACCTGAAACGGCGGAAGAAAAAGGAGAATGACTATGACAGAAGAAAAGTACACAGGATCCTTCGAGGAACAGATGGACGATCTCCAGGAAGTGATCGAAAAGGAAATGAAAGACACCGTTGAACTGGACACTGAGCCTGTGGTCCAGATCATGGAAGAGACTGAAGCCGTTGAAGTAGAGCCCGTGACTGAAGAGGCTAAGGAAGCTTTAAAGGACGTTCAGGAAGAGACTGAGAAGGTGGCAGATGCAGTGGACGCCAATGACGTTCTGAACATTCCCGACAAGGTAGAGTTCACAGACGCAGAGAAGGCCATCATCGCAAAATACGCAGCTGCACTGGATCTGACAGACACCAACAGCGTACTTCAGTACGGCGCAGACGCTCAGGAAAAGATCGCAGAATTCTCCGACTCCGCTCTCCAGAACATCAAGACCAGCGACCTGGGAGCCATAGGTGAATCCCTGTCCGGACTTGTTACCGAACTCAGAGGCTTCAGCGCCACAGAAGAACGCCACGGACTGGCCAAGCTTTTCCACAAGGCACTTGATCCCATCGAGGAGATGAAGAACAAGTACGACAAGGCCAACAACAACGTAGAGAAGGTAGTCGACATTCTTGACGGACATCAGGTCACCCTTACAAGAGACATCGCCACACTGGACGAACTGTTCAAGGCAAATACCGATAACTACAAGAACCTGTCCATGTACATCGCAGCAGGTAAGGAGAAGCTCAAGGAAGCAAGAGAAGTCACTCTTCCCGCAATGAAGGCCAAGGCTGAGCTTTCACAGGATCAAGGAGACCTTCAGGCAGCTTCCGACTTCGCTCAGATGATCGACAGATTCGAGAAGAAGGTATATGATCTTGACCTCACAAGAACAGTATCCCAGCAGATGGCTCCGCAGATCAGGATGATTCAGAACAACGACACCCTGATGGTAGAGAAGATCCAGACAGCTCTGGTCAACACCATTCCTCTCTGGAAGAGCCAGATGGTACTTGCCCTTGGACTTGCCAACTCCGGCGAAGCCCTCAAGGCACAGAGAGCAGTTTCCGAGACAACCAATGAACTCCTTAGAAAGAATGCTGAGATCCTCCACGATACCACAGTGGGAGTTGCTCAGGAGTCTGAGAGAGGTATTGTAGACATCGAGACTCTTCAGGAGACCAATGCGAAACTCATCACCACCATCGATGAAGTGATGCAGATCCAGAAGCAGGGTCACGAGAAGAGAGTCGAGGCTGAGATCGAGCTCAAGAGACTTGAAGGCGAACTGAGAGACAAGGTACTGGAGACTATTTCATAAGTGAATAAGCGTTCATTAACTTTAAATCTGGAATATGCCGGCGATTTCGCGGCGTATTGGATCTATTACGGAATGGTAGGCAGCTTTTGTTCTGCCTACCTTCTTGATTTAAACTACACAAATTCGGAGATAGGGCTGATCATGGCCCTGGCAAGCGTGGTATCCGTGTTCCTGCAGCCTGCATTGGCAGACCTGTCGGACAGGTCCAAAAAACTGGATCAGATCGGAGTCGCAAGCCTGGGGACCATAGTCATGCTGGTCTTAAATGTGGGCCTTCTCATAATCAGAAGGAAGACTGCCGCCCTCTGGGTGATCTACATCCTGGCACTGGCCTGGGAGCTGGCCCTGCAGCCGGTACTGAATTCCTTCTCGAGAAAGCTTTCAGAAAGCGGACACAAGATCAACTTCGGCATCTGCCGATCAGGAGGAAGCCTGGGATATTCTGTGCTGATGGTGGTCATGGGAAGCCTTACGGACCGTTTCGGCACCGGGATCATACCCGGAAGCGGAATGATAGCCCTGGCAGTACTTCTTGGTCTTCTGATCCTTACGAAGAAGACTCTCGAGAGAGCCAAGGCGGAACGGGGCATGATGGTCGATCATGAGGTTCAGCCTGAGATCATAGAAGAAGAGGCGGAAGAGATCAACCTCATAAGCTTCGTGAAGCGCAACAAGCTCTTCATAGCACTCAATCTTTTCATACTCGTACTGTACTTCCAAAACGCCATACTGAACAACTTCATGTTCCAGGTGGTGGACGGAGTAGGGGGAGACGCTGAGGACCTGGGAAGAGTCCTGGGAGTAATGGCCTTTCTGGAGATACCTGCACTGTTCTTCTTTGACAAGCTCAACAAAAGATTCAGCTGCACCACACTTCTCAAGGTGGCATCTGTATGTTTTGTGATAAAACTTGTCCTGCTGTACCTGGCAAACAGTGTGACCATGATATACGTAGGGCATATTTTCCACCTGACCTCCTTCCCACTGTTCCTGCCTGCCATAGTGCAGTTCGTCAATGAGATCATGGCAAAGGGAGAGGCGGTAAAGGGCCAGGCCATGTACACCACGGCCATCACCATATCCTCGGTCTTCGCCAGCATTTTGGGCGGAGTGGTCCTTGATCTGTCCGGACCGAAGCTGATGCTTCTGGTCTCAGCGGTACTGACCGCCATAGGCGCTCTCGGGGTGCTGATGCTGGTGGACAAGGTGCCAAAACACTCGAGAACCCTTGAAAAATAAAGGCTCTCGCAGTTTAGATGTTGACAGGATAGGCGTATTATGCTATTATCATTACGATTTAATCTTAGTTTTTCTTAGGAGGAGAATTAAACCATGAATAAAACAGAACTCATCGCTAAAGTAGCGGAAAATACCGGTCTTACAAAGAAAGATGCAACAGCAGCAGTCGCAGCTACATTCGCAGCTATCGAAGGCGCACTCGTAAAGGGAGATAAGGTTCAGCTTATCGGATTCGGAACTTTCGAGACAAGAAAGCAGGCTGCAAGAATGGGCAAGAACCCCCAGACTGGCAAGGCTGTTAAGATCAAGGCTTGCACAAAGCCCGCTTTCAAGGCCGGCAAGGCTCTTAAGGATGCTGTAAACAAATAAATAACTGTTTTGTGCAGACAAAGCGGCAGAGCGATCTGTCGCTTTTTTGCTTGCAAATTGCCCTTGAAGAACGCCTGATTTTAAACTACAATTAAATCATGGTGAACAATGATTCAGGGAAGAGAAGGTCGGAGATATCCGCCGCTCTTAAGGCCAAGTTCAGGAACTTCAGCTTCAAGGATTTCCTGGTGACCTTCGGAGTGTATGTGGCGGCTACGCTGATAGCGTTCTTCTTTAACCGCACAGCTTCCGACCCGACACTTAACATCGCAATGCTATATACCGTAGGAGCCTTCGTTGCCGCGAGGTACACGGATGGGTATTTCTATGGTATTTTATATGCTTTTGTGGCAGTTATCTCCGTGAACTACTTCTTCACCTATCCCTACGGTAATATCGATTTCAGCTTGCAGGGATATCAGGTGACCTTCATCGGCATGCTGGTGATAAGCATCATAACATCCATATCGAGTACGGTGCTCAAGGCCCAGCAGGAGCTTTTGTCCAAGCAGGATAAGGAGCTGATGGAGGCCGAGAAGGAAAAGATGAGAGCCAATCTTCTGAGGGCGGTATCTCACGATATCAGGACGCCCCTTACCGGCATAATCGGGAACAGCCAGTCCATCATAGATGATCCCGCTGCCACCGATGAAGAGGAAAAGGTCCGGATAGTCACCAATATCGACAGGGAGGCCAAGTGGCTCCTGAGCATGGTGGAGAATCTGCTTTCGGTCACCAGGATAGATGAGAATAGTTCCAAGGTAAAGAAGAGCCCTGAGATCGTGGACGAGGTGGTATCTACTGCGGTATCCCAGTTCAGAAAGAATTTCCCGGGACAATCTGTGAGAGTGAGAGTCCCGGAGGAACCGGTAATGGCAGAGATGGACCCGATGCTGATACAGCAGGTCCTGATCAATATCTTAAACAACGCAAAGATCCATTCGGGAACGGAGGCTCCCATTGAGCTTGGGGTGAGCGTGGAGGACGAGGATGTTTTGTTCTCCATAAGGGATTACGGAAAGCGGATACCCCGGGACAGACTGGAAAGCATCTTTGATGGGAGCGGCTTCGGGACCGAAGAGAACAGCGCAGACTCCACAAGGGGAATGGGCATAGGGCTTTCCATATGCAAGACCATAATAGATGCACATGACGGAACCATAGAAGCCGTCGATCACGAGGACGGGGTGGAATTCGTTTTCACCCTTCCCAGATACATGGAGGTTATGAACGATGCAGAAGGTGTCGATACTTTTGATAGAGGATGAAAAGAGCATATCTGACTTCATAGTCAGAACTCTGGAACTCAACGGATATTCGGTAATGGCTGAGGGAAATGGCAGGGATGGCCTTGCCAGGATCACGTCCGCCATGCCTGATCTGGTGCTGCTGGATCTGGGACTTCCCGACATGGACGGAAACGACGTGATTAGGGAGACCAGGAAGTGGTCCGCCATGCCCATAATTGTCATATCCGCCAGGACTCAGGAAAAGGAAAAGGTGGAGGCCCTGGATGCCGGAGCAGACGACTACGTCACCAAGCCCTTCGGCACCAGCGAGCTTCTGGCCAGGATCAGGACATCGCTGAGACATGTTAACACCACAGGCTCCGACCAGGGGACCCTGCGCAAAACATACAACGCCAAGGATCTTGTAATAGACTTCGAGAAGAGGCTTGTGACTCTTAAGGGAGAGCAGGTCCATTTCACCAGAATGGAATACAACATCGTGTCCATCCTGGCGAAGAATTCCGGCAAGGTCATAACCTACGATTCACTGATAAATGCCCTCTGGGGGCCTTACGCCGGCGACAACAACAGGATACTCAGAGTAAACATGGCCAATATCAGGCGAAAGATCGAAAAGAATCCCGGGGAGCCGGAGTACATCTTTACGGAGCTCGGGGTAGGATACAGAATGAGAGAGGACGAAGGAGACCGTTAAAATGGAACGGGTTAAGGTAAGGACCAGGGACCGATACGAGGTCCTGATCGGAAGAAATATAACGGATGAGGCGGTTAAGATGCTTCTTCCCAAAGGGAAGCACATCGTGCTGATATGGGACGAGGAGATCCCCTCAATGTATGTGGCTGAGCTCGGGAACGCCTTGGAGGAAGCAGGCAAAGAGGTCATGGCCTGCGCGGTACACGGCGGAGAGGATTCCAAGAGCATCGAGTCCTTCCAGAACATATGCGGGCTGCTGTCGGACTTCAGCATGTCCAGATCAGATACCATAGTGGGTATCGGAGGAGGCACTGTGACAGACCTCGCAGGCTTCATCGCATCCACATACAAGAGAGGACTGGACCTCTGCGAGATACCAACGACGCTGATAGCAGCGGCGGACGCCGCCATCGGAGGCAAGAATGCCCTCAATCTCGGAAGCAGAAAGAATATAATCGGCACATTCTATCAGCCATCTCTTGTGGTGGTGGATACCAAGTATCTGGACACTCTTCCTGATGAGACCTTTGCGGAAGGATGCTCTGAGGTCATAAAGTACGGCTTCGTGGGAGATCAGGAGTTGGTTTCCATGCTGGAGGCCAGGCCCCTTACCGAGGGAAGGAGTGACAGCCCCTACCTTGAGGATATTCTGAAGCGCTGCATAAGGCTAAAGGCTGACATAGTGGTGGAGGACGAGAAGGATAACGGCATAAGGAATCTTTTGAACTTCGGTCACACCCTGGGACACGCCATTGAGACCCAGTCTTCATACAAGATCCACCACGGCGAAGCGGTGGCCATGGGCATGGCGCTGATAACCAGAGCTTCAGAGAATAAGGGCCTTTCAGAGAGAGGCACATATACCAGGCTCATAAACCTTCTGGAGAAACATCATCTGGAATGGAGATGCCCATACAACCTGAGTGTTTTGCTGTCCCATGTGGCTGAAGACAAGAAGATCAGAGACGGCTATATCAATCTTGTGGTTCCTCTGAGGCCCGGCGCCTGCACCCTTAAGGGGATGACGGATGAGGAACTGAGAGCATTTTTGGACGTGAGGAAATAAATGGCCAGTACATACGGAAGAAGAATAAAGATAACAGTAGACGGCACCTCCCACGGGAAGGCTGTGACCACAGAGATCCGCGGCATCCCGGAGGGCACCGTCATAGATTACAGGGAACTGGACGCCTTTATGGCCAGAAGATCCGCCGCATCATTCGGCGGGTCATATTTTGTCACCGACCGGAAGGAGCCTGACGAGGTCATCTGGAAGGAAGGGGTGACCAACTTCGGCGGGCAGTTCGGCATAGTGACAGGGCCAGAGATCAAGGCAGAGGTGCTGAACACCGACGTTCGAAGCCAGGATTATGACGAACTGAAATACAGACCCAGACCGGGTCATGCCGACTTCACACTGATGATGAAGGATGGGCTGGAGGCCGAGACTTCAGGAGGCGGCAGAGCCAGCGCAAGGCTCACCGTCGGACTGGTGATAGCAGGGGGCATAATCAAGCAGCTCCTGGAGAAGGAGGGAATCCAGGTAATGGCCGAGATCGTAGAGATCGGTGGCGAAAAGGACCCCATGGGATTCGAGGAAGTGGTGCAGGCAGCTGCAGCCAACGGAGATTCCGTAGGAGGAATAGTGGAGTGCGGCATCATGGGCCTTAAGCCCGGCTCCTGCGGAGACGTATACTTCGACGGGCTGGAGGGCAGGATCTCTGAGGCGGTATTCGCCATACCTGCAGTTAAGGGCATAGAATTCGGATCAGGCTTCGAGGGAACCAGAATGAGAGGGTCATTCCATAATGACCCCTTTACCTTCGATCCCGACGGAAACGTGGTCACCGAATCCAACAACCACGGCGGCATCCTTGGAGGCATAGCTTCGGGAATGCCCATAGTGTTCAGAACTGCATTCAAGCCAACGCCCTCAGTTGCCATGAAGCAAAAGACAGTGGACCTTAAGACCCAGACTCCCGTCATCATCGAAGTCAAGGGCAGACACGATCCCTGTGTGGTGCTCAGAGCGGTGCCCGTGGTGGAGGCCGCAGCAGCCATGGCCATATATGATGCGCTCCTCTATGAAAGACAGGGAGCACCAATGGATGAGACTCCGGCCGAGACAGAGCAAAAGATCCTAAAGAAGAGCAGTCCGTCAACCATCGAAGGTCTCAGAGAAGAGATAGATGAAGAAAACAGACTGATAATGGAGGCTCTCGACAGAAGGCTGGAGGCCGCAAGAAAGATCGGAAAGATCAAGGCGGAGCAGGGGCTGCCTGTGAGAGATCAGGCAAGGGAGGAGGATATCCTCTCAGGGCTCAAGCCCTACCAGCAGGAGGTCATGAAAAAGATCATGGAGATAAGCCGTGATCAGCAGTCCATGCCCTTCGGGCTTCTGGGCAGGGGACTGGAACACAGCCTGAGCCCGGTCCTTCACGAGATGATCTCGAAAGAGACGGGACATGAGTACGAATATGTTTTGTTCGATAAGGAGCCTGAGGAACTGGAGGACTTCATAAGAAACGGCAGCTGGGCAGGGCTGAACGTGACCATGCCCTACAAGACCGAGGTCATGAAGTATCTGGACGAGCTTTCTCCCGAAGCCCAGGCCATTGGGGCGGTGAATACTATCGTTCGGAGAAACGGCCGGCTCAAGGGATTCAACACTGACTATTTCGGCTTGAAAAAGATGCTTGAAAAGCACGGCGTAGAGGTCCGGGACAAAAAATGCCTGATCCTGGGAAACGGCGGAGCATCCAAGGCTGCGGCCCAGGTGCTTTTCGACAAGGGCGCTTCCCAGGTAAATGTTTTGACACACCAGGCCATATCCGAAGGAAAAGCTCTTAAGGAGAACAGGGACGCCCAGATCCTTGTAAATGCCACACCTGTTGGAATGTATCCTGAAGAGGATCCGTCCCCCGCGAACCCCGGGGCCTTCCCGAAACTGGAGTGGGCGGTGGACCTCATATACAATCCCTTAAGGACCAGCTTTGTCTGCCAGGCTGAGAAAAACCTGATAGACGCAGTATCTGGCCTCGATATGTTCGTGTACCAGGGAATTTACTCAGCCATGCTGTTTACGACTCTTAAGTTCGATGATAAGGACGGTATGGAGGAGAAGATCGCAGGGCGTATCCGCGGGTTCAGAGAGAACCTGGTCCTCATCGGAATGCCGGGGGCCGGCAAGACGATGATCGGCCAGGCCATGGCTGAGAAGCTCGGAAGAGAGTTCGTGGATACTGATGAAATGATAGAATTAAGGAATGGGATGACCATCCCTGAACTCATAAAAGAGTATGGAGAGGACAGCTTCAGGGACATGGAGGTCATGGCGGCAGAAGAAGCCGGGGAATATACCGGAGTCGTGATCTCCACCGGAGGAGGCATCGTGAACCGGGAAGAGAACTATTACCAGCTGGCCAGAAACGGCAGGATAGTGTTCCTGGATAAGGATGTGAAAGCTCTGGAGGTGGGAGGCAGGCCCCTGAGCCTGAGCACCGGAGTTGAGAGACTCTACGAGATGAGGCTTCCACTCTATGAATCCTGGGCCGATGAAAGGGTCATAGTGGAGGGAGATGATCCTTCCGCCAATGCAGACCGGATACTCAAAAAACTCAACATGATGTAATCAAAAGGCCGCCCGGTCCACCGGGCGGCCTTGGTCTATCTTGAATTTTTTGCTCAGCCTGCGAAGGAAAACCTGAGATGCACAGGGTTGTGATCGGAGAATGCGAACTGAGTGTCCACCACTTCCAGGGTCTCGACTTTGATGTTATCGGAGATGATGAAACCGTCTATGGTGAGCTGGAAGTTGGTCTTGGGATCCCAGGGGGAATCCGCGTTCCTGCAGGAGGGTACGGGGTTGGAGAGATCCAGCGGAGCGTAGAGCTTGAGTCCGTCCGGGATCAGGTGTTCAGGGAAGGGCTGAGCCCAGCTGTAATCCTCTCCGGACACGCCGAAAATGGATGGCGAATCGCCCAGAAGATCCATGTTGAAATCACCTCCTGCTATGACGTAATTGCCCTTTGCATATTCCTCCTGCATGGTTCCGATGAGCATTTGGACCTGCTGGGCGACTATGGTATCGTCGGTGGTGTAGGTTGAAATAAGAAGGTTGATCAGAACCAGTTCTTTGCCGTCAGAGGTGGGGATCCGGTTTACGGTGTAACATCTGTCCAGATCCAGGAACTTGGCGAAGCCCGTTTGGATGGGAAGGCTGCGCCTCAGGGAAGACTCTATGTCAGCAGAAGAGAAGGTCATGACTCCTGCGTGAGAACTTCCGATGGGGCTGGTCAAGGGATAGAAGAGATAGGCTGAATCGTAGTTGATCCCGAAGGTGGAATCGAACTTGTCTTCGAAGCTGTCCCTGAGCATTGCCACCTGATCCACGTGGTAGGATCTGGTGGATTCGAAGTCCACCTCCTGAATGAGGTAGAAATCAGAATTGAAGGAATGGAGCTCGTCCATTATGGCCTCCATGTTTTCAATGGTGGCTTCTTTGGAGAAGGCACGGGAATACTCCCCTCCATCCATAAAGAAACTGAACTGATCGGTGTAGGCTGCGAAACCGATGTTCCAGTCAGACAGATCGTAGGCCAGAGAGGGATCCACATCAACTGAAGTCTTCGGGGCGTTGCCTCCAACCTCCAGCACCTGATTGTCATCGATGCGGTGATAGCTGAGCAGTACATAGCCTACGTAGCCGCCTACCACCAGGACAAGTATCAGTATTAGTATCAGAATAATTTTTAGGATCGATTTTGCCATTTTTTGCGCCTCCTGTATTACGGGCTTTATTTCTGCATAATTTTATCACAGAGAAGGGGATTTGTAAAAAGAAACCTTGCGGTATCTTCCCCAACATCTTCTTTTTATTAAAACATTTCTGTGGTAAAATACTGCCATGGGATTCACACATTTGCATTTACATACTGAATACAGTCTTCTGGACGGCGCGGCCCGCATCAAGGATGTGGTGAAAAGGGGCAAGGAACTGGGTATGACCTCTATGGCCATAACGGATCACGGCGCCATGTTTGGCGTGGTGGATTTCTATAAGGAATGCAAGGCCCAGGGCATCAAACCCATAATCGGCTGCGAAGTCTACACCGCCCCCAGAACCCATCTGGACAAGGATCCGGACTTGGACAAGCGTCAGGGACATCTCATTCTTCTGGCTGAAAATGAGACCGGTTACAAGAACCTGATCAAGATCGTCTCCATCGGCTACATCGAAGGCTTTTACTACAAGCCCAGGATCGACAAGGATGTGCTCAGAGCCCACTCCGAGGGACTGATCTGCCTGTCCGCATGCCTTTCTGGCGACGTTCAGAAGAAGCTGCTCCTCAGGGATTACGAGGGCGCAAAAAACGAAGCCATAGCCTTCCGCGACATCTTTGGTGAAGGCAACTTCTACCTGGAACTTCAGGATCACGGACTGGACGGGGAGAAGGCCATAAGAGCCGACATGCTGAGGCTTTCCAAGGAACTGGGGATCCCACTGGTGGCCACCAACGACTGCCACTATGTGAACAGGTCGGATGCGGAGGCCCATGACGTCCTTCTGTGCATCCAGACAGGCACCACTCTCGACGAGCCTGACAGGATGAGATATCCTACAGATCAGTTCTATCTTAAGAGCGAAGAGGAGATGCGGGAGCTTTTCGGAGACATCCCGGGAGCCATAGAGAACACAGAGATCATAGCCGACAGGTGCAATTTTGACTTCAAGTTCGGAGAGTACCACCTGCCGGAGTTTGTTGCGCCATCAGGCAAGACCAACGAGGAGTACTTCAAGGAGCTCTGCCACAAGGGTCTGATAGACAGATACGGGGAGAGGGCGAACAGCCCGGAACTTCAGGAGAGGATGAACTACGAGATAGACACCATCGTCAAGATGGGCTATGTGGAATACTTCCTCATCGTCTGGGATTTCATAAACTATGCCAAACAGAACGGTATAATGGTGGGCCCGGGAAGGGGCTCCGCCGCAGGATCCATCGTGGCCTACTCCATGAGGATCACCGATATCGACCCCATAAGATACAGCCTGATCTTCGAAAGGTTCTTGAACCCGGAGAGGGTCAGCATGCCGGATATAGACGTAGACTTCTGTTATGAGAGGCGAGGCGAGGTCATAGACTACGTTACCCGCAAGTACGGACATGACAGGGTCTCCCAGATCATAACCTTCGGAACCATGAAGGCCAAGATGGCGGTGAGGGACGTAGCAAGAGTCCTGGGAGCCACCTATGCCAAAGCTGATCAGATCGCAAAGGCCATACCCTTCGAACTGGATATGACCCTGAGGAAAGCTCTGGACATGCCGGGCTCTGAACTGAAGCCTCTGTATGAGGGGGATGAAGAAGCCAGACGCATAGTGGACATGGCCATGGCGCTGGAGGGCATGCCCAGACACGCCTCCACCCACGCTGCGGGAGTGGTGATCTCCAAGCTTCCCATAGATGAATACGTGCCGCTGTACCTTTCGGACAAGGGACCGGCCACTCAGTTCACCATGACCACCATAGAGGAACTGGGCCTGCTCAAAATGGACTTTCTGGGGCTCCGTAACCTTACGGTCATCAGGGATGCTCTGGAACTCATCAAAAAAGAACACGGCATAGATATAGACTTTTCCAAGATGGGCTATGACGATCCCGAAGTATACGAGATGATCGCCCAGGGAAATACCTCGGGAGTCTTCCAGCTGGAATCCAGCGGCATGACTCAGTTCATGAAGAATCTGAGACCCACTTGCTTAGAAGACATCGTGGCAGGAATATCCCTGTACAGGCCGGGTCCCATGGACTCCATCCCCAAATACATCGAGAACAAAAAACACCCGGAGAAGATCAAATATGTCACCGACAAGCTGGCACCCATCCTAGACGTGACCTACGGCTGCCTGGTCTACCAGGAGCAGGTCATGCAGATAGTAAGAGATCTGGGCGGATACAGCTACGGACGATCAGACCTTGTGAGACGCGCCATGTCCAAGAAGAAGCATGACGTAATGCTCAAGGAAAAGGAATATTTCATAAACGGCAAGGTGGCGAATGACGGCACTGTGGAGATAGCAGGCTGTGTGAGAAATGGCATTTCCAGGGAAGCTGCAGAGGTGATCTTCGAGGACATGGTGACCTTCGCGTCCTACGCTTTCAACAAGTCCCATGCGGCAGCCTACGCGGTGCTGGCATATGAGACCGGATACCTCAAGCACTACTATCCAACAGAATTCATGGCAGCCCTGATGACATCGGTAATGGGCGATTTCAAACAGACCGCAAGGTACATCAGAAACTGCCATGACATGGGGATCAAGGTGCTTCCGCCGGATGTGAACCTGTCCTACGCCAAGTTCACCGTAAAGGACGGATCCATAAGGTTCGGCTTAAGAGGCGTCAAGAACGTGGGAGACGGAGCCATCGAAGCCATCATTAAGACCAGAGAGCAAAAGGGCCTGCCTAAGGATATTTTCACCTTCATCAGGAACCTGGACATAACCGAGGTGAACAAGAAGGCAGTGGAATCCCTCATAAAGGCAGGAGCCTTAGACTGCTTCTCAGACAACAAGGCTGCAATGCTGGGCATCTACGAGAGCCTGATGGAGACTGCTCAGAACGAGGCCAAAAAGAACGTAAAGGGCCAGATATCCCTCTTCGACATGGCAGGAGGCGGAATGGATGCGGTGAAGACCGAACTTCCGGACATCAAGCCCTTCTCCAGAGAAGTCAGCATGTTCATGGAAAAGGAGATGCTGGGAGTCTATCTCTCCGACCATCCTCTGGCGGATTATGAGAATGTGATGAAGAGGCTCAGCTCAGTCACATCAGATGACATGATGCACGCTGAGGAAGAATATCAGCAGGGCAATGTCAGCATCAAGCTCAAGGACGGCATGAGAGTATCGGTCTGCGGTATAGTTTCCTCAAGAAAGACTCAGATAACCAAGTCCGGCGCCATGATGGCCTTCCTCACTATGGAAGACCTTTACGGATCATACGAGGCGGTAGTGTTCCCCAAGACCTACACCAAGGCGGCAGCCCTGACCGATCCCGACAAGATCATAAACATAAGGGGCAGGCTGGACTTCAAGGAAGGAGAGGCCGCAAAGATACTGGCTGAGGACATATATGAGCTGAGACCTGACGGAGCAATGTCACATCCCTCCGAAAACATCGGCGAAGACCTGAGGCCGAAGACGCCTGTCCATGAAGAGCCGGAACCGAAGGCCAAAATAAGCACCAAAGGCACGATGAAGCTCAGGATATCGGGAGGAATGGACCCCCGGATCGCAACAGAGCACATCAAGATCGCCCTCGAAAGACATATGGGCGAAGATCTTTGGAAGATATATATTTATCTCCCGGGAGGGAAGGCGGCCTCCAAGACCATGGGAATAGCCATGTCTAAGTCTCTTGAGAACCAGCTCATTGGACTTTTGGGCTCAGAAAATGTAAAGATATCGGAAGAAACGAGGTAATGATATGAATAGGATCGGCGTACTCACAAGCGGCGGAGATGCCCCGGGCATGAACGCAGCCATAAGAGCTGTGGTCAGGTGCGGACTTGACTGCGGCATGGAGGTATACGGAATAGAGAGAGGTTACGAGGGCCTTCTGGATGGAGACTTCCGCCTCATGGACAGATACTCTGTGGGAGATATCATGCACAGAGGAGGCACAGTGCTGAAGTCCGCAAGGAGCGCCCGCTTCATGGAAGACAAGTGGGTAGACCATGCGGCAGGAGTACTTAAAACATACGGCGTTGAGGGCCTGGTAATAATCGGGGGAGACGGAACCTTCAGGGGCGGACTGGAGCTGGCCAAGAGAGGCATCACCGTAATGGGGATCCCGGGAACCATCGACAATGACCTGGGCTATACCGATTTCACCATAGGCTTCGATACTGCCGTCACCACGGTGCTGGATGCCATATCCAAACTGAGAGACACATCCTCATCCCACAACAGGACCACCATAGTGGAGGTAATGGGAAGGCAATGCGGTGACATAGCACTTTTCTCCGGGCTGGCCGGAGGCGCAGAATATGTGCTGGTGCCTGAGAAGGAGCTGGATCTTAATGCCCTCTGCGTCAAGATCATGGACGGCATGAGAAAGGGCAAGCTCCACTCAATAATAATCAAGGCCGAAGGCTCACCCATCGAAAGCAACGAACTGGTGAAGTACGTCCAGGATCACACAGGCAAGGACACCAAGCTTGTGGTCTTGTCCTACCTTCAGAGAGGCGGCAGCCCCACTCTTAACGACAGGAATCTTGGTACCCTCTGCGGCGCAAAGGCCGTAGACCTGCTTCACAACGACTCGCCATCCAAGGCTATAGGCATGGTGGACAACCACATCATTTCCGTAGAGCTGGAAGATGCTCTTCACATGAAGAGAGAGTTCAAGGAAGAAATGTACAGGCTGATCGATGTGCTCAGCAAGTAAACCCGGGAAGGATCACAATGCAGGACACCATAGTCATCTACAAAAGTAAATACGGTACCGCTGCACAGTACGCCCGGTGGATCGCTGAGGATCTTCAGTGCCCGTTACTGGAGCTGGACCAGGCAAAAAAATCCGACATAGCCGAGAATACCAACATAATCTTCGGTGGAGGAGTACATGCAGGCGGTATCGAAGGCATAGACAAGTTCATCAAGCTTTCCAAGAAGTATTTCAAGGATTGGTTCTACGCTGCCCACGACAGTAACGCGGACTATCAGCCCGATATGTACAAGCCCACCAAGAGGATAGTATTTTTTGCGGTAGGGATCAGTCTGGGAGACCCGCAGGCTGAGAAGGACTTAAGATATGTGAACTTTGACAAGAAATGGCTGAGACAGGTGGAACTTTACATGCTGGACGGAAGATATGATCCGGCCATGGTAAAGGGAGGAGACAAAGCAGTCATCGGACTGACCCTTAAGATGCTGGACAGCCAGGGGGCTTCCATGACAGAGGCACAGAAGCTTTTGAGGGAGAGGATCGAAAAAGGCTGCGACCTTGTGGACCGCAGCCGGATAGCGCCTATTGTTCAAAGGATCAAAGAGGGTCTTCCCACGGAGTGAGAACGTATACCTCGTCACTTAGATCATCATCCAACGCGCCTTTTAGACGAAGGCGCGGATATTTTTTTTGGAAGTATTCACTGTTCATGGCCTTGTGACCGTAGATATTAGAGAAGGATCGGGAGTTGGCTCTGACCAGGAGGCTGAGGGGCTCGCCTTTGTAGGACATGGCGGCCAGCTGGGCTTCTATGGAGTCCCTTGCGATCTCAGATTCCATGAGCTGCCGGAAGGCGGGGTGGAAGCCGATCTGGTCCTCCATGATCTCGGAGGCTTTGAGGCCAACGCGGATAACGTTGATGCCGTTTCCCTCCAGAATGAGATACATCTCCTTGGCTCGCTCCACGGCCTCACTAAGATCAAGGGGCTGATATTGGCCCCGCTCCATCATTCTATAGAGCTCCGTTCCCCTGATGGTCACCGTGGGATAGATCCTGGCGATCTCGGGATGGATCTTAACGGTCTCAAGAGCAGACTGAATGCAGGTATCATGGCTGTCTCCCGGAAGCCCGATCATGAGCTGGATCCCCAGGGTGAAACCGTAGGACTTGATAAGGTCGCAGGCACGGTAAACACAGGCTGCATCGTGGCCTCGCCCCGAAAGCCTGAGCACCTCGTCGGAGAAGCTCTGGACTCCCAGCTCGATGACATCCACAGAGTGAGCCTTAAGGTTGTCCAGGATCTCGCAGTCGATGTAGTCGGGCCGGGTGGAGAGGTGGATCATGTCTATGAGACCTCTCTCCTTGTAGTCCTTGGCGATCTCAAGGAAGGCGGTCTGCTGGTCCATGGGGATGCCGGTGAAGGAACCGCCGTAGAAAGACACCTCCACTGTCTCCACGTCATGAAGGGTGGTGAGCCACTGGTCGATGGTGGACCCTACGTCCTCGGGGGTCACGTCGCCTTCACGGGCGGTGATCTTCTTTTGATTGCAAAAAACGCAGTCGTTGGGGCAGCCCCGGTGAGATATGAAGATGGGAATTATGGCGTGCTTTTTCATTTTTTGCTCCTCGAGAAGATTATACAACAAAACATCCGCATCCAGTCAACAGATATGAGAAATACTTGATAAATATAGCGGAGGCTCTTTCCAATAGAGATAGTTTATGGTAATCTTAAAGTGTTAAGAAAATGCTAATTTTCATGAATTGGGAGAGATCATATGAAGAATGCTCCGGTTCGCCAGTGGCTGATATTCAGAGATATAATACGTGCTGCCAGCGCCATACAGCTCAAGAAGCACCATACCGTTATCACCAGAAAAGGGACAGCAGGATTGAAACCTCCGTATATACTGCTCTGCAATCACAATGCTTTCTTTGACTTCTTCGTGGCGTCTGCTGTGATCTATCCGGCGAGAGCCAACTTCGTGGTGGCCATAGACGGGTTCACCATGCCCATGGGGAAGGACGGTTTCATCAGCCGTGAGGGCCTGATGAGGCGCACAGGATGCATCATGAAGCGTAAGTTCACCAAGGATGTGGTTCTGGTACGCCAGCTGAAACAGGTGGTTGAAAACGGAGACGTGCCTGTGATCTATCCGGAGGCCAGATATTCACTTTGCGGCACCACAGCAGTCCTTCCGGAGTCGCTGGGCAAGTTCTGCAAGATGTTGAAGGTGCCGGTGGTGACGCTGATATGCCACGGACATCACGTGAATTCGCCTTTCTGGAGACTGGGGGACCAGAAGATACCCACAGAGGCTGAGCTCACACTTTTGCTCACCGCTGAAGAGGCGGCAAGCCTCCCTGTGGAAGAAATAAACCGCAGGATCAATGAGGCGTTTCAGTACGACGATTTCAGGTGGCAGCTGGAAAAGGGCATCGAGATAACCGATCCGAAGCGGGCAGAGGGCCTGCACAAGGTGCTCTACCAGTGCCCCGTATGCGGCAGGGAATACCGCATGACTTCCTCAGGCACCGTACTGCGCTGTGAAGCCTGCGGCGCAGAATGGCAGATGGATGCTCTGGGAAGACTGTCGGGCGGACCTAAGACCGAATTAAAGGGAGAGGGCGGATACATCCACATCCCCGACTGGTACGAGTGGGAGCGCGGGAATGTAAGGCGGGAAGTGGAGAACGGCACCTATCATTTCGAAGGACCGGTCCACGTCAAGTCCCTGCCGGACTCAAAAGGCTACATAGACATCGGCCGGGGCACCATGCGGCACGATATGGGCGGCTTCCATGTGGAGGTGGACGGAAAGTACGGGCACCTCACCATGGACCGCGCGGTGCAGGACCTTTACTCCTGCCACATAGAGTATGAATACCTGGGCAAGTACGGTGACTGTGTGGATCTCAACACCCTGACGGACACCTGGTACGTTTACCCCGAAGGAAAAGATTTCGCGGTGACGAAGTTCGCTCTGGCAACGGAAGAATTATATCAGCATTACAAAAAACAAAAACCGTGATATAATTGGATCATGATACAGACAGGAAATGACTGGGAGGACATCCTCCGTGAAGAAACTTCAAAGGAATATTTCAGGAAGCTTCAGACATTTCTGGACGGTGAATATGCGGCATACACCGTTTTCCCGCCAAGAGATGATATTTTCAATGCGCTGAAGTATTCCTCCTACGATGATACTAAGGTGGTCATAATGGGTCAGGACCCCTATTTTAACCCGGGACAGGCTCACGGGCTCTGCTTCTCGGTGAATAAGGGGGTGACCATTCCGCCTTCGCTCAGAAACATCTACAAGGAGCAGCATGACGACCTGGGTATCACCCAGCCGAATCACGGCTTTCTTGCGGACTGGGCGCAGCAGGGGGTGCTCCTTCTGAACGCCACGCTGACCGTGAGAGAAGGGCAGCCCATGTCACACAAGGGCAAGGGCTGGGAGACCTTCACCGACGAGATCATCCGGATTCTTGACCAAAGAGAAAAGCCCCTGGTCTTCATCCTCTGGGGACAGAACGCAGGAGCTAAAACTTCTCTTATTTCGAATCCGGACCATCTGATCCTAACGGGCGCGCACCCCAGTCCCATGTCAGCCACGAGAGGCTTCTTCGGAGGAAGGTATTTCTCCAAGGCCAACAGGTATCTGGAGCTCACCGGACAGAAGCCAGTGGATTGGCAGCTCAGGCCTTGATCGGGACCATGAATCTGAAGGCTCCGGGGATCACTTTGATGTGAAGCTCGGCATCGTGGCTGATCTCACCATCTATTGATACGGTCATGGTTCCGTTAAAGGGAGAGATGGTGATCTCATTTGCTTTCAGATTGGATATTATTCTTTCAATTCCGGGGAGTTCCAGATGGACTCCCTTTTTGTATTTCGGGAAAAGCTTTAGAAATTCAGTTCTGGAAATATTCCGGACCACGGACATGTCGATAGACCCATCCTGAAGTGATGCGTAGGGATTGGACTTCACCCCACCTCCGCAGTAGGACCCATTGGCCAAGGAGGTCAAAAGTATCTCTCCGTCCGCCAGAGTCTCGCCGTCCGCAATGATCCTGAGATCGGCGCCCTTCTTCTTCAGAAGGGTAGTGAACACACCGCCTAGGTAAGCCATAGAACCGGAGAAGAAGGGCTTCTTCTTCAGATCAAAGCTCTTCTCCACTACATTGGCATCGAATCCTATATTTATCATGTTGGCGCAGAGCCTGGTCTGGTACTTGCCGTCCATGACTCCCGACACCTCGATGGCATCACACAGCACCTCCCGTCCATTGGCGATAGCGGATGGATCCTTGAAGTCACCGGCCTCCGGGAAGTTCCTCACGAAGTCGTTTCCTGTGCCGGAGGGGTACACTGATATCACGGCATTATTGAAACCACGGGCTCCGTTGAGAACCTCGTTGAGAGTTCCGTCGCCTCCGCAGGCAACAAACAGCATATCATCAGGATGCTCCTCCAGAGTCTTCCTGACGAACATCTCCGCGTCTCCAACACCTCTGGTCTCATAGACTGAAACCTTTTCGCCCGCTTTTTCTTTAAGAAGAGCGATTCCGCTCATCAGATCCCTGAAGTCGTTTCCCGCACCTGCTGCAGGGTTGATAATAAAAACAGTTTGCATCTGTATCTCCCGATCAAAAATTTGCTTTAGTATTTCCTCACAAAAATATTATATCACCTTCACATGTTTTGTTCAAAACAGTTTGCGTACATCGAATCTGTAATGTATAATTTTCATAGTTTATTGTCTTGGTTTTTTGCGAAAGGTCAGATATGTATACTTTATCATTAAATCCTCTTCTCATGGTTATTGCAGTAGTTCCTGCTCTGTATCTCATGCTTCAGATCTACAAAGCCGATAGGATCGAAAAAGAACCCTGGGGCATTCTGATCGGACTTGTACTGTGGGGCATTTTGAGCACGGCCATAGCTGTGGCGCTGGAAACTGCCGGTACGTATGTAATTGCGCCTCTTGGGGAGGGGAGTCTGGCATATAATCTGGTCCTGTACTTCATCATAGTAGGACTTTCTGAAGAATTCTCGAAATATATAATCCTTAAGTGGAGGACCTGGAGGTCGTCCAACTTCAATTGCACCTTCGACGGTGTCATCTACTCAGTGTTCATAAGCCTTGGGTTCGCTCTGTGGGAAAACATCCAGTATGTGGCCATCTATGGCTTCGAAACGGGTATAGTGAGAGCGTTCACCGCCATTCCTGGGCACGCCAGCTTCGCAGTGTTCATGGGAGTCTGGTATGGAATGGCCAAAAGGTACGATTTCATGGGAGAGCCGGGCAAATCCAAGCGCTGCAGAAGGCTTGCCCTGATCATACCTACCATAATGCACGGCGTTTACGATTTCACTGCCACATACACAGGACTGAGCCTGGTATTCCTTGCATTCATAGCTTTAATGTTCTTCCTGGCTATCAGAGACGTGAAGATGATGTCAAAGCATGACAAATACATAGGGACTCCTCTCGAGGAGAGTGAAATGGATAATAATTTATTTAATGATCTATAAGGAGGAAAACAATGCTCAAAGACCGGAACCTTATTGCTCCCACGGATTTCTCTGTGGATGAGATCGAAGAGCTCATGCAGCTGGCGGACAGGATAGTGGAGGATCCCGACCGTTTCAACGAGGCAGCGCGCCACAAAGTGATGGCTACGCTGTTTTACGAGCCCTCCACCAGAACGCAGTTCTCTTTCCAGACTGCCATGAACAGACTGGGTGGATCGGTCATAGGGTTTTCGGATCCTTCAACATCCTCAACTGCCAAAGGTGAGACCGTAGCTGATACTGCCAGAACAGTATCACAGTTCGTAGACATCATCGTGGTCCGTCACCCCAAGGAAGGAACAGCTTATCACATCGCAAACAACACAGACTGCCCTGTTATCAACGCAGGAGACGGCGGACATCAGCACCCCACACAGACCATGACGGACCTTCTTACCATCCGTCACTACAAGAAGCGCTTCGACCACCTCAAGATCGGAGTATGCGGAGACCTGATGTTCGGACGTACCATCCACTCTCTGGTAAACACCATGTCCAGATACGAAGGAGTGGAGTTCGTATTCATCTCTCCCAAAGAACTGAGAATGCCTGAATACATCAAGGAGACATGCAGAGACAGAAACGTCCCCTTCACGGAAACAGATGATCTGGAGTCATCCATCCCCGGTCTTGATATTCTCTACATGTCCAGAGTTCAGAGAGAACGTTTCATCAACGAGGAAGAATATCTCAGACTGAAGGACTTCTTTATCCTCACCAGAGACAAGCTGGACAAGGCAAAAGATGACATGATCGTAATGCATCCGCTTCCGAGAGTAAACGAGATCTCCACCGACGTGGATGAAGATCCGAGGGCAGTGTATTTCAATCAGGTCAAGTTCGGAATGTACGTCAGAATGGCCCTGATCATGAAGCTTCTGGGTCTTGACGAAGGTCTGGCAAAATAAGGGAGGAACAGCGATGATCAACGTATCCAAGATAAAAGAAGGAATAGTAATAGACCACATCAAAGCCGGCCAGGGATACAAGATATTCCAGCAGCTGGGCCTTGATAAGATAAACGATGTAGTAGTTCTCATGAGAAACGTACCCAGTGAAAAGATGGGTGTCAAGGACCTGATCAAGATCGAGACTCCTCTCGAGATCAACTTCGACATACTGGGCCTCATCGACCCGGACGTTTCCGTAAACTACATCAAGGACGGAAAGCTTTTCAAGAAGGTCAAGCTCACTCTGCCCAAGTCCGTTGTAGGCATCTTAAAGTGCCCCAACCCCAGATGCATCACAAACACAGAGAAGATCGCAAACGTCAGGTTCGATCTGGTGGATAAGAAGAACAAGCTTTATGCCTGCGAGTACTGCGAGGCTCGCACCAAACTTTAATAACATGCTTAAGAGATTTATAAATGCCTCCTTCGCTGATGCGGAGGGGGCATACGCAAAAAATGAAAGAACTCTGGTCTACGGAACAGAGGGCGAAGGGATACTGTTCTTCGGGAGACCTGACGAGCTGCCATCGGAACTATCCATGGCTGAGACAGAGGATCTTAACGGGCTCACTGTGATGCCTGCTCTGGTGGACACCCACGTGCACCTGAGGGATCCGGGACAGACCCAGAAGGAATCCATGGAGACAGGTATGCGCGCAGCCCTGAAAGGCGGCACTGCCACAGTCTGCGCCATGGCAAACACCTCACCGGTGCTGGAGACTCCTGATCTCATCCAAGGGAATTTGGATAAGGCTGATAGCCTGAAACTCTGCACTCTGGTGCAGGCCGCAGCGGCGGGCATTGGATTGAACGACGAAGTACCTACGGACTGGGAAGCCCTTTCCAAGGTCACCAACGTAATATCCAATGACGGCAAGACCATCTTCAGTGACTGGTTCATGGAGAAGCTTCTTAAAGCTTCCGCAAAATACGGATTTGTCATCAGTACTCATTGCCAGCCTGAGAGAGCCACTGTAAGGAGAGATATAGAACTTCTGAAGGAAACGGGAGGAAATCTTCACACGGGGCACATCAGCCGCAAGGGTACTCTGGACATGATCGCAGAAGCTAAGGGAAGGGGACTTCCAATTACCTGCGAGGTCACTCCTCACCACATCTTTGCGTCAGGCCTGGATTACAGAGTGAACCCCTCAATACGGACTGAAGAGGACAGGCTTGCCCTGATAGAAGGTATCAGAGCAGGGCTCATAGACTGCCTCTGCACGGACCATGCGCCCCACACCGTAGAGGACAAGGAAAAGGGGATGGCAGGCATCTCCGGAATAGAGTTCGCCTTCGCCATCGACTGGAAGATCTTCCATGACAACGGGATCCCTCTGACAACACTCTCAAGGATGGGATCACTGAACACAGCCCTCAGGCTTGGTTTCACGGACAGAGGCCTCCTAAGCCCGGGAATGAGGGCAGATCTGATGGTCGTCGACACAGAGAAAAAACGTATTTTGAGGAAAGACGAAATGATCTCCAGATCCCACAATACGCCCTTTGACGGCAGGGAGATACTGGGAGAAGTCATGAAGACCATAGTGAACGGAGAGACGCTTTATGATAACGGATATTTTACTAGATGAAGTTAAGAAGAAGAGTTGCGTATGTCTGGGTCTGGACACCAGACCGGAATACATACCCTCCTTCATCGCTGACAGGGATATCTCAACAGGCGAGAAGATATTCGAATTCAACAGAAGGATAGTGGACGCCACCTATGATCTGGTGGGCTGTTACAAGGTTCAGGTCGCATTTTATGAGGCCCTTGGACTGGACGGAATGACTGCCTACTCCAAGACCCTTAAGTACATCAGATCCAAGGGGTCCATCGTAATAGCTGACGTGAAGCGCGGAGACATCTCATCCACTGCCCAGCAGTATGCTCTGGGACATTTCACCGGGGATTTCGAGGCGGACATGATCACTGTAAACGCCTACATGGGAGAGGATGCGGTCTCGCCCTACTATCCATTCCTTGAGAAAAACAAGGGCCTGTTCGTCCTGGTCAAAACATCCAACAAAAGTGGTGTAGACTTCCAGGACCTGAATATGACAGAAGACGGCGAGCCTCTCTATGTGAAGATGGCCCGCAAGGTGGCTGAGTGGGGAAGGCCCTTCACCGGACAGAGCGGATTCAGCGCCATCGGGGCTGTCACCGGCCTGACCTATCCCGAGGAATTCGAGACCATAAGGGAAGTCATGCCACACACCTTCCTGCTGATTCCGGGCTACGGAGCCCAGGGGGGCACCGGCAAGGACATCGCCTCATTCTTTAGAAACGGTGTGTGCGGTGTGGTGAATTCCTCCAGAGGTCTGATAACCGCCCACAAGGGCAAGACAGAAGGCGAAGACTATACTGATCACGTAAAACAAGCCGTACTGGACATGAAACAGGACATAGAACAATGGCTCTGATAATCGATAACAAAAAACTTGCAGAAGGCATCTTTCTCATGCGGGTGAGCTCTAATATCCAGGCGCCCCGCCCGGGACAGTTCGTCATGCTGAGACCCGAGGGAGATGGCCTTTTTCTCGCCAGACCCATCAGCGTAATGGATTGGGAAAACGGTGTCTGGACTTTTCTGTTTAAGGTTGTGGGCAAGGGCACGGATGCCTTCTCCCGCCTTGAGTCCGGAGATGATATATTCATGTTCGGGCCCATGGGAAACGGCTTCGGACGGGTCCTTCCGCTGGAAAAGATCAGAAAGGCCGTCCTGATCGGAGGAGGCATGGGGATCGCGCCCATGTACGGTCTGGCAAAGGCTTTGAAAAAGACCGGCGCTCATGTGAAGATCCATTTGGGATTCACGGATGAGCCCATCCTTAGAAAGGAATTCTCGGAGGTGGCGGAGGAACTGGTCATCAACGTGGGCGGATACGTCACTGATGACGTCAGGTTCGAGCCGGGGACTGTATATTTTGCGTGCGGACCTGACCCCATGATGAGGGCTGCAGCCAGGAAAGCAAGGGAAGCGGGGGCAGAACTCATCGTATCCCTTGAGAGCAGAATGGCCTGCGGAATGGGAGCGTGCCTCGGCTGCACCATCGATACCGCGAATGGAAGCAAAAGAGTCTGCAAGGACGGCCCTTGCTTCAGATCTGAGGAGGTGACCGGACTTGGGAAATGATCTTTTGAGAACGGAATTCCTGGGAGTTCAGATGAAGAACCCTGTGATCGCCGCCTCGGGCACCTTCGGATTCGGGAGAGAATATGAGGAATATTTCGATCCTTCGATTTTGGGAGCTGTCTCATCCAAGGGACTGACTCTTAGACCCAGCCGCGGAAACGTCGGCATCAGGGTGTGGGAGACGCCCATGGGCATGCTCAACAGCATCGGTCTGGAGAACCCGGGAGTAGAGCATTTCGTATCTCACGAGGCTCTTGAGATGCGCAAACTGGGATGTGCGGTAATAGCCAATCTTGGAGGGCACTCCGAGGAAGACTATTTAACAGGGGCAGAGATGCTGAATGGCTGCGACATCGACATGCTGGAACTGAACATATCATGCCCAAATGTGAAGTCAGGAGGCATGGCTTTCGGGACGGACCCTGATCAGGCAGCGGACATTACAGCAAAGGTCAAAGCGGTGACCAGACATCCGCTCATGGTGAAGCTCACCCCCAATGCCGGGGACATCATAGCAGTGGCCAAGGCTTGCGAAGAGGCCGGGGCAGACGGGCTGGCACTGATCAATACCGTTCTGGGGATGGCCATAGACGTGAGAGCAGAGAAGGCAGTTTTCAACAACGTTTACGCCGGGCTTTCGGGACCTGCCATCATGCCAATAGCACTGAGGATGGTGCATCAGGTCGCTCATGCGGTGAACATTCCCGTGTCAGGTCTGGGCGGTATAGCAACAGCCGAGGATGCTATAGCTTTCATTATGGCAGGGGCAACCACAGTACAGGTGGGAGCATCAACCTTCAGAGATCCAATGGCCATGGTGAACATAATAAAAGGATTGGAAGAATATGCCGAAAAGAAGGGCCTGAAGAACATTCAGGATATAAGAGGCATCGTATAAGGAAGGAGAGGTTCCAATGGAAAACAACAATAATCTGGAGATACTCAAGTCCTGTGGGGCTTTTCTGGAAGGGCACTTCCTTCTGTCATCAGGAAAACACTCTTCGGGATACTGTCAGTGCGCCAAGCTCCTCAGGTTCCCGGACCTGTCTGCACAGGTTCTGGCAACGGTGGCTGAGCAGGTGAAGGATCTGGGCATAACCAAGCTGGTGGGTCCGGCAATGGGCGGTGTCCTGGTGTCCTATGAGCTTGGAAGACAGCTGGGCCTGGAGAGCCTGTTCACAGAGAGAAAAGACGGAATCATGCAGCTCAGACGTGGCTTCGAAGTAAACGAAAATGACCGCATACTGATCACTGAGGACGTGGTCACCACAGGCAAGTCTACCATGGAGACTGTGGAGGCCCTGGAAGCCTTCGGCGCCAAGGTGATCGCTGTTGCCTGCATCGCAGACAGAAGAGGTCCGGACTGCGATTTCAGCCTTCCGGTTTACAGCGCAGTGAAACTGCAGTTCCCTGTATACGAGGCAGATGACTGCCCCCTCTGCAAGGAGGGTAAGATTCCCGTAGTGAAGCCGGGTAGCAGGACATCGAAATAGGATAAAATGTTGCTAAAAAACCGCTGGGGTCCTTGAGAATTGAGGACTCACAGCGGTTTTTGTGTGGAGGAATGAGTCCGTGCTCCAAGACTCATGTCGTCTCCATATGCTTGTTTTACTGCCATATTTTAAAGTACACAGATCCATCTCTGACCTTGATCACAAAACTTCCAAGATAGAATGATCTCGAAGGCGAATTATAGTCATGAAGGCTGTAAAGACTTTTGATATATTCGGCATCTGCAGTTACAAGCAGTTCTTCATTAGAAATGCGTTCCACAGAGTAGCATTCCAACTTATCGTAGAACTCTTCCAGGAGTTCCGGATAATTTGTTATTATACCTTCTATGTCCGTTTCGATGAGTTTGTATGGCTTGTCGGTCTGAAGCTGCTCAGGATAGAATGAATAATCATCATATGGTGTGTCCAGCACTACCAGAGGAAACATGATCATAGTTTCCCTTTCGACGTCTCCGTCTGGAACCAGCATCACATCGCATCCCTGCATCTCGTATTCCATGAGGCCCTCTTTATGATAATCTCGCCCTGTTGCGTAGAAGTTTTGGAATATGGTATGTTCTCCTGGTATTTCCAACAGATAACCTTTGACATCATCTGACGACTTAAAAATTGAAATCTTTATAGAAGCACCAATTTGATCCTCAACCAGACTAAGTATCATTTCCGGCGATACTTTTGCACCGAAGTGACACCTTACAGGATCACCCCATATTTTGCATTTTAGAGGGATGAAGATCTGATCTCCGCTTGGTAAATCTCTGATATAAATACTGTCATATCTGTGCCATGGATTTCTGCCCGGTGCACCGCCACAATACGAAGGAACCATACAAATAAGGGTCAGAACAAGTAATAGTGCTGCGACCTTAATGAACCGCATCATCTCCTACCTCCTTTTCATGAATAGTTAGCTATAGCACTTGCCGTGGAGTTCCAAATCAGCAGAGCCGTCCCCGTGCATACTATATGAGACCTGCCCGGCCAACCAAAGTGAACAACCAATCTGTCGTCATTTGTATACCCATATACAACAACATCATGATGCACTGTTTGGGAAGTATTGCTCGGGTTTACAAACTTATTCTCGTAAATAACCGGTGTGCCATGATAACTGATTTGGTTTCTGATTTGAGCCAAAGAGGGGTTCACCGCACTCCAGTAATTAATTGTAATATTACGATCGAGAGACAGATATTTTTTCATCACATTTGCCGCTTGACCTGCAGTTAGTGTATCATCATAGCTTAAATTGACAGTTCCAATATAATATAATCTCTGAGTAAATCCTATTCCATTAAATGCCTGTCCGCCAGATGCAAGATACGTACTGTTAACGATATAGTTATTGTTGAAATAATAGTCATGATAGAGCAAGACAAGACCTGCAGCAATATAACCACAAATTCCATCGCTTCCGGTAGGAACATAATAACCCATCTGGCTGCTTGATGTAAGGTTGTAGTAGAAATTCTTGTGTCCTCCAACATATGTATAAGTAATACTCTTGGGGGAACTGTTCCGTTCACGATTAATAGATTGTTTGTGACTATCCTTAATCAGCCCCTCTTGAAGCTCTTTTGAAGCGGTTTCGTATATCTCTAGTGTTTTTTCGTCAACGCATGTACCCGTAATAGTATTAATGAAGCAATTGTCAGCTGTTTTTTCGTAGTACTCCATTGGACCACAATAATACAAATCACCTTCACAATTCAAGTAAGGGCTATCTGCGTATTCCGAATACTCAACTATCGAACTGTTTTTGTAGTTGTATATAATATACCCTGTTGGAGAGCATTCTGCCACAGCATATCTGTTGCCCACAAAATCTCTTAAATCCTTTATAGTAACAATCTCAACCGACTTTTCAATAGTTGAAGTAAAAGAGTTTAGATCAGCAGCAACAATTGCCATGCTATCGCCAAATGCTTTCGTTGAACTATATAGTTCGTTCTTATCACTTTCACTTATGTTGTCAGTTGCATATGCTGGTGAAAATGCATAGACCATGCTCATTATCGTCACCAGCATCGTAATGATACTTTTTTTCAGACAGTTCTTCATTTTACTACCTCCATATCATCTCGTGAATGTTGAAACTGCTAAGACCTGTTGATCTGTTTATAGAACAATACTCCCTTCACATTCTCACCCCCTTTCATAATACTAAATCCATTTTTAACGCGAAATTGGACATTGTTTTCAGAAAAAATATCAAAAGGTTGATTGCAAAACTAACTTCGGGTCTGATCATTGCCCGGAGATTTTGCAAGACTAACTTCTGGTTTAATTTGTTTTCCCCGTATTTCTCTTTGTTTTTTCTATGTTTTGGTGTA
>Ga0256405_10003898_pt1 | contig 29505 bp, 25 predicted proteins | sample RumenRJG_02DNA_FD_189096 | JGI IMG/M metagenome (GOLD analysis project Ga0256405, IMG submission 189096) | Bovine rumen microbial communities from Lethbridge, Alberta, Canada - RJG_02 | ecosystem: Host-associated > Mammals > Digestive system > Stomach > Rumen | place: Canada: Alberta... | reverse complement strand
CACGACCATTGTCCAAGCAATATTTACTCGTCAGCTCTTCGTTTACGAAGCTGAAATCAATAAGATCATTGATTTGCCTCAGAACGTGGTTTTTAGGAACCAACATATCATAAAGAACAGCATGCTCACTGAACTGTATTTTGCCTTGTGTCGGTAACATAACTCTTTGATTTCTAAAGGTTAAGTTACGAAAAATCGAGGAAATATCCAAATAAATTGAACATTTCCTCGATTAATTTAGGAAGCCTCTAAAGGGACTTTTTCAGTGCCCTCCGCAGGGCCTGTCTTTTTTTCTAGTATGTCCAGGGAGTCAGAGCTCGCAGCTCATCTTTAACTGACTCGGCCACGTCAAGACCTTCTATAAAGTCTTTGATGGTTACCTCGTCCATCACTGAACCTGTGCGAGTAAGCTGTTTCAGGGCCTCGTACGGATGAGGATAAGCCTCGCGGCGAAGTATGGTCTGGATGCCTTCTGCCACAACTTCCCAGTTGTTCTCCAAATCCTTATCAATCAGTTCTTTATTAACGCTTATCTTGCCCAGGCCTTTAAGGGTTGAATTAAAGGCGATAAGGCCGTATGCCAGCGGCATTCCAATGTTGCGGAGCACTGTTGAATCCGTCAGGTCTCTTTGCAGTCGGGAGATGGGAAGCTTCATTGAAAGGTGGGTAAGAAGGGCGTTTGCAAGGCCCAGGTTGCCCTCTGCGTTCTCGAAGTCAATAGGATTGACTTTGTGCGGCATGGCGGAAGAACCAACCTCTGTTTCTTTAACCTTCAGGCGGAAGTAACGCATTGAAATATAGCTCCATACGTCCCTGCAAAGGTCAATAAGGATAATGTTTATGCGACGCAGGCAGTCAAAGATGGCTGCAAGGTTGTCGTAGTGCTCTATCTGGGTTGTAGGCTTTGAGCGCTTCAGGCCCAGGCTGGCGGTAAAGTTGTCTGCGAAAGAATCCCAGTCAACATCGGGATAAGCGGCCCTGTGTGCATTCAGTCCGCCGGTTGCGCCGCCGAATTTTGCCGGGAAGCTAAGAGCCATAAGCTGGTCGTACTGCTCCTGAAGACGGGCTACAAATACTGCCATTTCCTTACCCATAGTGGTAGGAGTTGCAGGCTGGCCGTGAGTATGGGCCAGCATTGGAATATCAGCCCAACGCTCTACAAGGCCTTCCAGAACGCCGATGATTTCCTGAATCTTGGACTCGTAGCCGCCCTGCTCAAGGGCATCCTTCAGCATAAGAGGGAAGGCGGTGTTGTTGATATCCTGGGAAGTCAGTCCAAAGTGGATGAACTCCTGGTATTTCTCCAGTCCAAGGGTCTGGAATTTTTCCTTGATGAAGTACTCAACAGCCTTGACATCGTGGTTGGTGGTAGCCTCAATCTCTTTGATTCGAAGGGCGTCGTCGTCGCAGAAACCTGTTGCAATGGCGCGTATGCCTTCTTCCTTTTCAAGGGCTCCGTCAAGCTGCGGAACGCCAAGCCTGCAAAGTGAAATGAAATACTCTATCTCTACCTGGGTACGGTAGCGAAGAAGGGCTTTTTCAGAGAAATACTCCTTGAGAGGAGCTGTAGTTGCTGCATATCTTCCGTCAACCGGAGAAATGGCTTCAAGTGCGTGAGGATTCATCATATTTAGTTTTCTATCAGTTTTTTATAAATGGATATGGTGTTGCGGGCATCCTGTACGTCGTGCACGCGAAGCACGGTTGCGCCCCTTTCCAGGGCTACCATGTTAAGTGCCTGCGTAGATGCCAAAGTGTCTTCCGGCTTCTGGCCTAACAACCTGTAAACCATACTTTTGCGTGAAAGGCCTACAAGGATGGGACGGCCCAGCTGCTGCAGTACGTCCATGTGGTTCAGCAGCTCGTAGTTCTGCTCAATTGTCTTTGCAAAGCCGAAGCCCGGATCCAGATACCAGTCCTTGATGCCTGCCTTATCTGCCTTGGCTGCAAAGTCCTGGAAGAATTGCAGAACCTCTGCCACAACGCCATTAGGATAGTCAGTAAGCGTAGCCATGGTCTCTGGCGTTCCGCGCATGTGCATCGCAACGTAGGGAAGTCCAAGGCGGCCTACGACAGTCAGCATCCGCCCGTCAATTGTGCCGGCGGAAATATCGTTCACTATGAAGGGGCCGATCAGGTCGTAAACCTTCTCTACGACGCTGGAATTGAAGGTATCTACGGAAATAGGAGTCTCCGGAGCGGCGTTCCTAATTACTGGTAGGGCGGCCTTAAGCCGTTCCCATTCGCTTTCAGCATCGATGGATTTGCTTCCGGGTCTGGTAGAGCATGCTCCAACGTCCAGGATGTCAACTCCCGAACGCAGCATCTGCTGAACTGTAGCGCGTATCTTGTCAAAATCTATACAGCCGTCGGGGCCAATCATCCGGCTTCCCGGAAAGAATGAATCGCTTGTAATATTGACGATTCCCATTACCTGTATATTATTCTGCATTTTCACTACAATGTCTTTTTTCTATATGTGTAAAGGGACAGGAAAATTGCCAGGATGATGAAGGCGCTCAGATAGAGTCGTCCCGGCACCGATGCCCCTGCGTACAGGGTTCCAGGCTCTTTTGTGGCGATTTCCTGCATTTTGTTATCTGACGGCAGGCTGGCTGCGGACCATTTTTCCGCTATTAGTCCTTCGTCTAATAGAACCGCTCCTCCGTTGGACCGGTTAAATGTCATAAGTACTTTGTGGTCAGAGCAATACGCAACCATTAGCAGTTGCAGGCGCTCTTCGGTAGGCAGGGTTTCAAGCATCTGTTCCAAGGTTTCAGGTGCCGATGCTGCCAGCAGTATGGGTCTTATTCCCTTGCCTGCGGCCGATTTTAGAAGATGTGCGGCCTCTGTCCAGTTTGTAGGCATCATCGCCTCTGCATCGTAAACAGAGACGGCCATTACCTTGCCGCTTAGCAGCAGGCTGTCGCAGACGCTTCCGTCCGGTGCTGAAACTGGAATATAGTTGGTCGGGGTCTTCTGCGCCTCGACTTCTCCGGCGCGGACAAAGGTCCATGTAGAGTCCGGAAGGGCGTCAAGGCTGAACTCTTTCTGCTCTCCGTCCTTCTCGTATATAAAGCCCGGCTCTGCGGCCTTGGCAGAGGGGAAGGGGCGTGTAGTATCGTACAGCCTGTCGCCTTCTACAAAGTCAGTGAAGTCCCACAGCGGCAGGAAGAAATTGCTGTAAACGCCTATGCACAAGGTAATTGCACCAAGAACGCCAAAGACGCTCTTGAATACCGATGTCTTGGGTAGGGGAATGAAAGCCACTGCCACCAGACCGCACAGAATAAGGTTTTTAATGAAAGTCTGGGCGTTGGTAAGGTGGATGGCTTCTCCAAAGCAGCCGCAATCCATCTGCGGGTTGGCAATGGTAAGGATAAGGGTAATCACAGTGAAGAAGGCCATCATGCCAATGGCTGTCTTGGCTGCAAGGCGGCGTAAGGCCCCGCCAAGAAGTGCCAGGCCGGTAAGCGCTTCCAAGAGCGAAATGCCAAAGCCCAGCAGCTGTGATGTGCCGCTTATAAAACCAACATGGAAGAATTCCAGGTAACTGCGAACTATAAGGCTGGTGCCTACCGGGTCAATCAGCTTGAACAAGCCGGAGGCAAAGAAAACCAGACCAATTATTATAGTGCAGATACGTCTCATATGCTATCTTCCGGAAAGTACAGGGTCAACTACAGCTTTGATTCGTTCGAAGATTACATCTTCCGGCGCCATGTTTCCCTGCTCGTCTGCGCAGTTGACGCGGATGAATTTGTCGTCAATGGCACATTGCTCCAGGTAAACGTCGCGCACGGCTTTCTGGAAGGCGATGCTGGCCTCATGGATGTCCGATGCCCCTGAGAGGTAGTTCCTGTCGCTTCCGATGCGAGCTTCGTTAAGGCTCTTTTCTACAAAAGAGATAGGGACGTCCAGATAAAGGTTCAGATCCGGTACAGGGAGCTGGAAGTCACCGTATTCGGTGTTGAAGATCCAGTCCCGCAGCGCCCGTTTCCGGGATGCATCGGCAACCTTGGCACACTGGTAAGCGATGTTGGAATATACATATCTGTCCAGAAGCACGGGGATGCCGGCGGCAATCTTTTCCTTCATCAGCGGGCCTGCGCCATGCCTGTCCTCTGCGTAAAGCAGGGCTACCAACTGCGGATGAACCTGCTCGTTGGAGCCGAAGTCTCCCCGCAGGAAGCGGCTGATAAGGTCTCCGTAAACCGGAGCGTCGTAGCGCGGGAAGTGAATGTATTCAATTTGCCCGCAACGCTCCGTCAGATACTCGCGCAGTTTCCTGACCTGGGTGGATTTTCCCGCCCCGTCCAGTCCTTCAATAACAAACAGCATCTTAGAGTGTCCTCTTGATTTCTACTATCTGGAAGGCCTCGATTACGTCGCCCTCCTTGATATCGTTGTAGTTTTCTATGCCGATACCGCACTCCATGCCGGCGGGAACCTCCTTGGCGTCGTCTTTACCGCGGCGCAGTGAAGCAAGCTCTCCGGTGTAAACCACAATGCCGTCGCGGATAAGGCGGACCTTGGTGTTCTTGGTCATCTTGCCTTCCTTTACAAGGGAACCGGCAATTGTACCAATCTTAGGTATCTTGAACGGCTGCTTAACAATAGCGGTAGCAGTAACTTCTTCTTTCTTCTCCGGCTCAAGCATACCCTCGATACCGTCCTTGACTTCCTCTATTGCATCGTAAATAACTGAGTACAAGCGAATTTCGATACCCTCTTTCTCTGCCATGTTGCGGGCATCGGAGGAAGGACGAACCTGGAAGCCGATGATAATTGCATCGGATGCGGTGGCCAGCATGATATCGGATTCTGAAATGGCACCCACAGCCTTGTGGATAACATTTACGTGGATCTCCTCTGTTGAGAGCTTGATCAGGGAGTCTGACAGAGCCTCTACTGAACCGTCCACATCACCCTTGACGATGACGTTAAGCTCCTTGAAGTTGCCAATTGCAATACGACGTCCGATCTCTTCCAATGTCATATGCTTCTGGGTCTTGATGCCCTGGATGCGGATGAGCTGCTCGCGCTTGTTGGCAATTGCCTTAGCCTCTTTCTCGTCTGTCATCACGTTGAACTTCTCACCTGCTGAAGGTGCGCCGTTAAGACCAAGTATGGAAACAGGGGTGGAAGGACCGGCCTCTGATACCATCTGTCCACGTTCGTTCAGCATGGCCTTGATTCGGCCGTAGTAGCAACCGCTGATCACCATGTCGCCCTTGCGAAGGGTTCCGTTCTGGACGAGCACTGTTGCAAGATAGCCGCGGCCCTTGTCCAGTGAAGATTCTATCACAGCACCTACGGCAAGCTTGTTGGGGTTGGCCTTCAGATCCATCATATCAGTCTCCAGCAGAACCTTGTCAAGCAGTTTGTCTACGTTGATGCCCTGCTTTGCGGAAATCTCCTGGCACTGATACTTACCGCCCCAGGCCTCTGTAAGGATGTTCATCTGGGACAGCTGCTGGTAAATCTTTTCAGGCTGGGCGCCCGGCTTATCTATCTTATTGATCGCGAATACCATAGGTACGCCTGCTGCCTGTGCGTGGTTGATGGCCTCTACGGTCTGCGGCATCACTGCGTCATCTGCGGCGATGATGATGATGGCAAGGTCCGTGAGCTGTGCACCACGGGCACGCATTGCGGTGAAGGCCTCGTGGCCAGGGGTATCCAGGAAGGTAATCCTGCGGCCTCCGGGAAGCTTCACATTGTATGCACCGATGTGCTGGGTAATACCACCGGCCTCGCCGGCAATTACGTTGGTCTTGCGAATATAGTCAAGCAGGGAAGTCTTACCATGGTCTACGTGACCCATAACGGTAATGATAGGAGGACGGGTCTCAAGGTTGCCGTCGTCCTGGGTTTCATCTTCCTGCTCAATTTCCTGGGTGAGTTCTGCGGTTACGAATTCCACCTTGTAACCGAACTCTTCTGCAACAAGTACAAGTGCCTCTGCATCAAGCCTCTGGTTAATTGAAACCATAAGACCAAGGTTGAAGCATGCGGTGATAACCTTGTTTACAGGAGTGTTGTTCATAAGGGTGGCAAGGTCGTTTACGGTAACGAACTCGGTTACCTTCAGAACCTTCTTTTCTGCCTCTGCCTGCTCGAACTCTTCCTGCATCTTAAGGCTGGCTGCCTCTCGTTTCTCTTTGCGGTACTTGGCGCCGAAGTTGCTCTTCTTGCCCTCGTTCATCCTTGCGTAGGTCTCTTTAACCTGCTTCTGGATCTCTTTCTGCATTTCCTCGGCCTGAGCTTCGGTCATTGCGGGTTTGAAGCGCTCGCGGTTCTTCTTTTTGCCGCCGCCCTGCTCCTGCTTACCCTTTCCGGGCTGCTGCTGGGCCTGCTTCTGGCCATTCTGCTTGTCCTGTTTCTGCTTCTTGCGGTCTTCGCCTTCTACCTTGGTGACATCAACCTTCTGGCTGCCACCTTTGATGCGCTCGCGCTTTTTGGCCTTCTTAGGGTCGAACTGTGAAAGATCAACCTTACCAAGAACCTTGATGCCTCCGGTCTGATTGGCGGGAGCTGTCTCTTCAGGAGCGGCGGTTTGGGGTACCTCCTGTTCAACAAACTCTTCTTCCTCTTCTTCCTCCTCCTCTTCTTCCTCGGGTTCATCTTCCGGTTCGGGTTCCGGCTCTGCCACGGGCTCGGGTTCGGGCTCAGCTACGGGCTCCGGCTCCGGTTCAGCTACAGGCTCTGCCACGGGCTCGGGTTCGGGCTCTGCAACGGGTTCGGGCTCGGGTTCAGCAACAGGCTCCGGCTCGGGTTCGGCCACGGGCTCTGCGGGAACGTTTCCGGAAAGGCCGGTGTTCTTGATAATTGTCTCGCGTACAGGCTCTTCTTCGTCGAAGTCTTCCTCGTCTGAAGGCTTGCGGGTGTTTTTCTCGATGATTTCCTTCATCTTGATGTCAACCCTTTCTGCGTCCTGTTTTGCGCGCAAGTCATCTCCGAACTTCTTCTCCAGTGCGGGAAGGAATTCGTCAGACACCTTTGCGTTTGGATTAAGGTCTACGTTGGCGCCCTTCTCGTTAAGGAAGTCCACCAGCGTCTGAAGACCAATGTTAAACTGTCTTGTGAGTTTGTTTAATCTTATTTCCGCCATTTATTATACCCCTGTAAATTAATTGTTTAACTCTTTATTATTCAAACTCTGAGCGAAGGATCTTGAATACTTCCTCTACGGTCTCGTCCTCAAGGTCTGCACGTTTTGCAACGTCCTCGGGAGTGAGAGCCAGAACGCTCTTTGCGGTGTCAAGACCGATGCTCTGGAGTTTCTCAATGATCCAGGCGTCAATCTCGTTGCTGAAGTCTGCAAGCAGAACGTCCTCTTCCTCTGAGCCGGCCTCGTCCTTGGGTGCTTCTCTCCAAACCTCAATCTCACGGCCTACCAGCATGCCTGCAAGCTTGATGTTGCAGCCACCCTTACCGATACCTTTCTTAACCTCGTCGGGGTGCATGTAAACCTTGATCTTGTCTTCGGGAGAGTTGCCCATATCGATGTTGGTAACCTTTGCAGGGCTAAGTGCGCGCTGGATAAGGAGCGGAACATTTGAGGTCCACTGCAGCACATCGATATTCTCGTTACGAAGCTCTTTTACGATGCCGATGATGCGTGATCCCTTTACGCCGATGCAGGCTCCGATAGGGTCGATGCGGTCGTCGTAGGACTCTACGGCAACCTTTGCACGCTCGCCGGGAACGCGAACCACCTTCTTGATGGTAATGAGGCCGTCATAGATTTCAGGAACCTCCTGCTCGAACAAACGTATAAGGAAGTCATCTGAAGTCCTGGAAAGAACAATATAAGGAGTGGTGTTGTTCTTCATCTCTACGCTCTTGATGATAGCCTTTACGGTATCATTCTTCTTGAAGCGCTCTCCGGGAATCTGCTCTGCGCGGGGGAGACGGAGCTCGTTGCCGTCCTCGTCAAGGATAAGAACTTCCTTAGACCAGGTCTGGTAGATTTCTCCGGTGAAGATTTCACCTATCTTTTCGCTGTACTTGTTAAAGAGATTGGCTTTCTCTATATCCATAATCCTGCCCTGAAGGTTCTGGCGGATGTTAAGGATACCGCGGCGGCCAAAGTCCTTGAGCTCTACTTTACGGGTGAAGGTTTCACCAAGCTCATAATCGTCTTCTCCCATTGCCTTAAGGTCTTCAAGGGAGATCTGGGTTGCGGGATCTTCTACTTCTTCTACAACATCAAGGTTCTGATAGATTTCGCAGTCTCCTTTATCTACGTTGATGATGACGTCAAAGTTGTCTGCGCTGCCGAAGGTCTTTGCAATCTGGGTGATGAATACATCCTTGAGCACACCCATCATGACCGGACGGTCGATGTGTTTTTCGTCCTTGAAAATCGCGAACGCGGTTTTAAGATCCAGTTTTTCTTCTGCCATTTTATTATGTGTTTTTAATTATTAATCAATTGTGATATAATATGATACGCTGTTGACTTCTGAAAGGGGGAATTTCTCTGTGAGAACCTTTTCTTCTTTCTTTTTCTTGCCTTCTACGGCCACCTTCGCAGTGTGACTCAGGGTGACGGATTCTTCGTCAGCATCGGTCAGTTTTGCAAGGAACTTGCGGCCGCCCTTAAGGCGTGCCTCTACCAGGCTGCCGATGGCTTTGCGGTACTGCTGCAGAACCTTGAAAGGCCTGCCCAGGCCGGCTGATGCCACTGTCAGGGAATAGTCCTCTGCGTCCTGATCCCAAAGTTCGTGGAAAGCTTTGTCAATTGCCACGCAGTCTTCCATCTGCACGGTGCCCTCCTTAGATTCGATCTCGATTTCTACGTCGTTGTCTGCAGAAACCGTAACGTCAACAAGGAAGCATCCGCAGGCTTCAACTGCGGGAACGATTTTTTCTTTAATCTCTTTAGAAGTCATAACCAAATCAATAAAAAGAAGATAGGAACCCGTCCGGCTCCTATCTCTCTCGCGGTGCAAATATACGAACTTCTTTGTAAAATACAAAAAATAGGTTACTTTTGTAGTCTAAAATAGCTTGATATAAAAATCTGATAATGGAATTTAAAGCAGAAAACCTGGCCAAATTGCTTCGTGGCACAGTAGAAGGGGACCCCAAGGTAACCGTAGACGGCTTTGCCAAAATAGAACATGGCAAACCCGGTAAGCTGTGCTTCTTCGCAAATCCGAAGTATGAGCAGTATGTTTATACCAGTAAGGCGTCAATCATACTGGTAAACAATGACTTCCAGCCAAAAGAGGCGGTTTCCGCCACAATGATAAGGGTAGAAAACGCCTATGCTGCTGTAGCTGAACTGCTCAAATATGCATCGGCACAGAAGAAAAGAAACCGCAGGCATCGTGCATTTACCGCAAGGTGGCACTTCTCTACCAAATTCGGCAAGAAGGTTTATCTTGGAGCAGGTTCATATGTAGGCCGCCGCACCGTTGTAGGCGACTTTACAAAGATCTACGAAAACGTTTACATCGGCGAGGACTGCACAATTGGCAGCAACTGCATATTCTATCCTGGCGTAGTTGTTTATCCGGGCATGAAGATTGGCAACAATGTAATTGTTCACGGCAATGCAGTAATCGGCTCCGACGGCTTCGGCAACGTGCCTCAGCCTGACGGCACCTGGGAAAAGATAGAGCATCTTGGCAACGTGGTGATTGGCAATAATGTAGAAATCGGTGCCGGTACTACAATTGACAAGGCAGAGATGGAATCTACCATTATCTGCGACGGCGTCAAGATTGATAACCTTTGCCAGATTGCTCACAACGTAGTGGTAGGTGAGAATACGGTTATGGCTGCCCAGTGCGGTATAGCCGGTTCTGCAAAAATTGGCAAAAACTGCATCCTGGCCGGTCAGGTCGGCGTTGCAGGCCATATAGAGATTGCCGACAACACTACAATCGGCGCCCAGGGTGGCGTAATCGGCAATATCAAGGAACCCGGCCAGACCCTTCTTGGTTCGCCGGTTATTCCTATCCGCAACTACATGAAGAGTTACGCTGTTTTCAAACGCAACGGTCAATAGCATGTTTTTTGATATATTCAGTTTTGTTTATATCTTTGCATGCTAAACCAGTTGTAATGAAACAACATACTTTAAGGAATTCATATACTTTTACGGGAAAGTGCCTCCACACAGGGACGGTTTCCCGTATTGTTATTGCTCCCGCGCCCGCTAACAGCGGAATCCGCTTTAAAAGGGCTTCTGACGGGGCAGAGATTCCCGCACTTGCCAGTTATGTAACATCAACCGCCCGCAGCACGACTCTGGGTAAGGACGGTTTTTCTGTCCAGACCGTAGAGCATGTTCTTTCCGCTCTGTTCGGCCTTGGCATTGATAACGCAACAATAGAGGTAGAGGGCGTAGAGATTCCCATTCTTGACGGAAGCGCCAATCCTTATGTCCAGGCAATAGGCTCCGATGGCCTTCAGGAACAGGATGCAGAGCGCAAATTCCTGGAGATTACAAAGGAGATTACGGTTACCAACGACAAGGGTTCCTGGGTAAAGATCACTCCCGCAGACGAGCCTTCGTTCGATATTACCGTAGACTTCGGCTCAAGGGTCCTGGGCGTCCAGAAGGCTTCCTTCGACGGTACGGTCAATTACGCAAAAGAGATTGCACCCTGCCGTACCTTCGTATTCTTCCATGAGATAGAATTCCTCTTTGCCAACAACCTTATCAAGGGCGGGGACGTAGACAACGCAATAGTTATTGTAGAGCATCCGGTTACGGAGGCTCAGGTAGATGCCGTTGCGGCCAAGATGGGACGTACCGGCATGTCCGTTCGTCCGGACGGTTACCTTAGCAACCTTACCCTGCACTATCCCAACGAGTGCGGACGTCACAAACTTCTTGACCTTATTGGCGACCTGAGTCTTTCAGGCGGTCCCCTCAAGGCTAAGATTACCGCTTACAAGCCAGGCCACGGCATCAATACCCAGGCTGCGGCAGAGGTTCTTAAAAATTTGAAAATCAGTTAGTTATGAATAAGATACATCCTATGGCATCCGTTAGTCCCAAGGCAATTCTGGGTGACAACGTAGAAATTGGTCCTTACGCATTCATTGACGACGACGTAAAAATTGGCGACGGCACCATTATCCATCCCCATGCTACTATATTCAAATATGTTACTATGGGTAAAAACTGCGAGGTTTTCCCGGGAGCAGTAGTAGGCGCCATCCCCCAGGACCTGAAGTTTGACGGAGAGGTTACCACCGTAGAGATTGGAGACCGCGTTACCATTCGTGAGTGCGCTACCGTAAACCGTGGTACCAAGGCTTCCGGCAAGGGTGTTACCCGTATCGGCGACGATACCCTGGTAATGTCTTATGCCCATGTGGCCCATGACTGCAACATCGGCAAGCATTGCATCCTTGTCAGCTATGTAGGTGTTGCTGGAGAGACTGACATCGACGACTGGGCTATTCTGGGCGGCAATACTATGGCTCACCAGTTTACAAAGATTGGCTGCCATGCCATGATCGGCGGTTGCTCAAGGGTAATCAAGGATGTTCCTCCGTACGTTCTTTGCGGCCACGAGCCTATCAGCTATGTTGGCGTTAACATCGTGGGTCTGCGCAGGCGCGGCTTCTCTGCCGATGTTATTCGTACAATCAAAGATATCTACGAGACAATATATTATTCCGGCTACAACGTAGCAGACGGATGTGCACAGGTAGAACAGAGCTTCCCTCCCAGTGAAGAAAGGGATAATATCCTTAGCTTCATCCGCGCTTCCAAGCGTGGTATCATCAGGGCAGGGGACAGCGTGGCCCGCGAGCGTGGCCCGGTAGAGTAGTGCTGCTCTCCACTGCATTTTTTCCGCCTGTTTCGTGGTTTGCGGCGGCAGCTAAGGATTGGGGACGCGTAGTCGTCACCAATCCTTCTTCCTTTTGTGACGTTTACCTTGAGGCGCACGAGAATTTCCAGAAGCAAAGTTACCGCAACCGCTGCATCATAGCATCTGCAAACGGCCCTGAGGCTATCTCTGTGCCTGTTGTCCACGACGGCGATATCTTCCATACTCCCATTACAGAGATTCGGGTGGATTATAAAGATCAGTGGGTTAAGAAGGCTTGGCGGGCCATCGAATCGGCCTACAGTTCTTCTGCTTATTTCGATTACTATAAGGACGACATTTACGCTATCCTTTCTTCCGGAATCCCTACTCTTTGGGATCTAAATCTCCGTATCATCGAATTCTTTATCCAAAAGATCCGTCTGGGTATCCATATTGTCCCAACAGAATCTTATGCTTCTGCCGGCAATGCCCTTGATTATAGGAATGTGATACATCCCAAGAGGCAGAATACTATATTGAAAGATTTGGATATGGAAAAGCCATATTTTCAGGTCTTTGCCGGAAAATATGGCTTCCAATCAGATTTATCTGTAATGGACCTCCTCTTTAACGAAGGCCCCCAGTCACTTCTTTACCTGGTTCCCTCTCTGGATTAGAAACGCCAACCAAAGGTCATAACCACGTTCCAAACGTTTGAAGTGCAGGTGATTACAGGCGAATTGATACCGTCAATGTAATTACCGTAAACATTCAGGTAATTCTTGGGAAGGAAGTTGCCCTGAACTGCAAGATCGCAGAAGAAAGAGCCTGTAGAGCTGTAACCGAAACCGGCAGATACAGTGTGCCTGGTGGCATCGACAGCCTTCTTTGTACCAATACCCTTGTATTCGTATTCAGGAGAAGTGGTCATGTTGTAACCAGCGCGGATCGCAAACATCGGGTCCGGTTTAATCTCTGCACCAACCCTTACCATGTGGCTTCCGCCGGTAAAGTTCTTGATATTGCTGTTGGCATCGTTGAAGGCGGAGTGGTCGTGGCCCTCGGCCTCGCGCAGACGCATTGTGCTGTAATCTGTGTACTCATAGTCAGCGCTGATTACACCTACGCCAAAGTTGAATGCCGCACCAATGTTGAACCTTGCGGGGGTCTTGACATTGTACTCATAATTGCCCTCCGGTGAGTCTTCAGAAGCATTGTGCTTGTTTGTTGTGTAGTAAATGTCTCCGAAGTTCTGCCACTTCTCTTTGATGTTGATAATGCCCGGAGTCTGTACGGCTGCTCCAATCCTGAATTCGGGAACCGGAACAAAGATGAAGCCGAACTTTCCGTAGGCACCTGCGCCCTTTGCTGAATACCAGCTGCCCAGAGTCATGCTGTCAAAGTAATCGTCACCGTCGTCGAAGGGAATGTAGAAGTCGTTAGGGTTAACGGCAAACTCTTTATAATAAGTGTCTGAATTGTATTCCAGTGCGATGATGCCAAGGTTGGCACCAAGGTAGAACATATCAGAGAGGTTGACGGCGGCGTTAATGACCATGTCATACTTGTAACCGGATGTAACCCTGTTCCAACGCTGGTCCAGGAGGCCTGCGGTACCGATAGAACCGTCATTGAAGATGGTTTCGGTTGCACCGATCCACTGATCGTCATAACCGCCATAGGTTGTAACCATGCCTGTTCTGGCGGCAACTATATCTTCCCAGTTGTAACCCTGATTATAGATGTCCCTGTTATTGAAGATATTCTTGTATCTGTTGTCACTGAAAAACAGGGACTTCTCTCCAAGGATAGAGGTTTCTGCATTTATACCCCTTGCGTCAATCTGGCCCTGGTAGTTTGCAGTACCGTTTGCAATAACGCCGAAGGCTACGTTCTTAACTGTTGAATTGTCGTCCGGAGCCCAGGCTACAACCAAACCGAAGTTGGGCATGGAAAGCCTTGTCCTATTGGCTTTAATGACGTAGGATTCATTGTTTCCGGCCAGTCCGGGAGCAGGGTCGTATGTTGCTTTGATGCCGGCAAGTGTAAGGCCGGGAGTCAATGTAATCTGTGAATAATTGTTGATTGCGGATCCTGCAGGGTTGATGCCGATGGAGCCCAGATCTCCGCCAAGTGCGGTAAAGGCGTTACCCATGGCCATACTTCTTGCAGTACCCTGATACTCGTTGAATGAGTATCGTAGTGCATCTTGCATATCCTGTGCAAAGGCAAGGCCTGCCGATGCAAACAAGACTGCTGCAATACTGGTAATTTTTCTCATTTCAGTTATGTTAAATTAGGTTAAATATCTATCTACGATGGCTGCTGCCTCCGCTGCGGCTGCTTCCGCCGCCGGATGAGCTTCTGCTGCTACTGCTGCCGCTTGAAGAACTCCTGCTGCTACCGCTGCTGCTTGAAGAGCTTCTGCTATAGGAACTGCCGCTGCTGCTGCCGCTTGATGAACTTCTGCTGTAAGATCTGCTGCTTGAAGAGCTCCTACCTGAAGAACTGCCGCTAGAGCTTCTGGTTGAGTAACCGCTTCTGCTGCTACCGCTTGAACGGCTTGAGCCGCTGTCACTGCTTCTGTAGTTAGGAGAAGCTGCGCTCCTGGTACTTCTGGAAGAAGAACTGCTGCTTCTTGTGGTAGCGCTGTTGCTTCTTGCACTGTTGCTTCTTGCGGTAGTACTGTTGCTTCTGGTGGTGGCGCTGCTGCTTCTTGAAGAAGTGCTGCGGCTCCTGGTGGCAGTGGTGGAAGAAGCGCTGCTGCGGCTAGTGCTGCTGGCGGAACGTCTTACTGTAGAGGCTGATGACCTTGCAGAGCTTGCACTGCGGGTACCTACGCTTCTGGTGGAAGCAGAACTTCTTGTAGTTGCAGAACTTCTGCTGGTCCTGGTAGAGGCGGTAGACCTGGTGCTTAATGCATTGGTGCGAGAATAGCTGCCGTTGCGGTTTACGCTGCCAGACCTTGTGCTGACTGCACGTCCGGTCCTGTCAGTATTGGAACGAGCGCCCCAATAACGGTGTCCGTTGCTATACAGGTAATGTGAGCCGGAATGGTTCCAAATGTGGCTTCCGCCTGCATACCATGCGCCGTGATGAGGACGGTAGTGAGGACGACCGTAGTACCAGCCGTAGTAGTAGCCGGTGTGCCAAGGGTCTGCCCAAGGACTGCGCCAGCCCCAACCGTAATCGTAAATGCCGTAGTAGCGCCAGGGATAGCTCCATCCCCAATCCCATGCGAGATCCCAGTAGAGGTCCCAGGCACTGTAGTGCCAACGGTGGTACCAGCTACTGTAACGCCAGGGCCTGTTGTACCATGAATATGTGTGCCAACTGGCGTATCTCCATGAATCCCAGGGGGAATAACCCAGCCAGATGTCAACGGAAGGGGAGTTGTCCTCAACTATGATAGTTGTATTTCCGGATCCATTGACCACCTTAACTTTTGCGCTTTCCGGGATGAAGAGTTCTTCGTCACCGGAAGCCAGATATATTTGGGAGTTCCTGGTGTCTGTTGCAAGAACCATTACTTCGTCATTTGCATCGGTGGCGACGGTAAGGGTGTTTTCAACACTTGAACGGCCTGTGTAGATGCCGTCCTGATACTGTTGCGAATTAGCGTATCTTGCGCCAGTTCCGCAAGAGGAGATTGCAACTGCGGTTGCAAGTAAAAGCACGATTCTTGTTTTCATGGCTGTATCTCCTATTAAATATAATATAAAAATTGTATCTTTGTGCGCTGTATTTTGGTACAGTTTTTAAAAATACCAGCAATAATCGTACCTAATCACGGATTTTTGAATAAATATCCAAAAGATAATTTAATTTTTTCGCACATATGGCAGATCAGTTAACAAAAAGGGCAGATAACTACTCTCAGTGGTACAATGACTTAGTGTTGAAGGCAGACCTCGCAGAGCAGTCTGCTGTAAGAGGTTGCATGGTCATCAAACCTTACGGCTACGCAATCTGGGAGAAGATGCAAAGGATACTGGACGACAAATTCAAGGCAACAGGTGCCAAGAACGCATATTTCCCGCTTTTCATTCCGAAGTCTTTCTTCAGCCGTGAGGCAGAGCATGTGGCCGGCTTCGCAAAGGAGTGTGCCGTTGTTACCCATCACAGGCTTATGAACGACCCTAACGGCAACGGAGTTGTCGTAGACCCTGAGGCCAAGCTGGAAGAAGAGCTTATCGTTCGTCCTACATCTGAGACTATCATCTGGAATACATATAAGAACTGGATTACTTCATGGCGTGACCTGCCCATCATGTGCAACCAGTGGTGCAACGTGGTTCGTTGGGAAATGCGTACCCGTCTTTTCCTTCGTACCGCAGAGTTTCTGTGGCAGGAGGGTCATACGGCTCACGCTACGGCAGAAGAGGCTCAGGAAGAGGCAAAGCGCATGGTTCATGTATATGCAGACTTCGCCCGCAATTATATGGCACTGCCGGTTATCATCGGCCACAAGAGCCCTAATGAGAGGTTCGCAGGCGCGCTTGATACTCTTACTATCGAGGCCATGATGCAGGACGGAAAGGCCCTGCAGGCAGGTACATCCCACTTCCTGGGGCAGAATTTTGCCAAGTCCTTCGACGTTACATATACTGACAACGAGGGTAAGCAGCAGTACGTATGGGCTACTTCATGGGGCGTTTCTACCCGTCTGATGGGTGCCCTTATCATGGCTCACAGCGACGATAACGGTCTTGTACTGCCTCCGGCACTGGCTCCTATCCAGATTGTAATGGTTCCTATCTACCGCAAGCCCGAAGAAATGTCAGCCATCCTTGAAAAGATGGAGCAGATCAAGAAGAACCTTGAGGCAATGGGTCATTCAGTAGAGATTGACAGCCGTGACAACCTTCGTCCTGGTTTCAAGTTCGCAGAATGGGAGCTTAAGGGTGTTCCTGTACGTCTGGCCATGGGTCCCCGTGATCTTGAGTCCGGTACTGTTGAGGTGCATCGCCGCGACACCCTGGAGAAAGAGACCATGCAGCTTGACGGCATCGAGGCCCATATTCACGGCTTGCTGGACAGCATTCAGAAGAATATTTATGACAAGGCCTTTGCCTTCCGTCAGGCTCACGTAGAAAAATGCGACAGCTGGGAAGAGTTCCAGGAGAAGATCGGTACCGGCAAGTTCCTTCTTTGCCACTGGGACGGCACTGCAGAGACAGAGCAGGCTATCAAGGACGCAACAAAGGCTACCATACGTTGCATCCCTGTAGATAGCTTTGTCTGCGAAGAAGAGGGTAAGGACATTTTCTCCGGCAAGCCTTCAAAGGGCAGGGTAGTGTTCGGTATCGCTTACTAGGTCATCGTTATTAAGAATAATAATATGAAGAAGGTATTGCTTACTTTGGCGGCTCTCTCTACTGTAGTGGCCGCCATGGGTCAGGAGGATATCAGGACCCTTACGGCCGAGGCCGCTGCGGCTGTCGCCCAGGCTCCTGAGAACACGGCTCCGGTTCCTAAACCCGTTTATTGGACAAAGTCTGCAATGACGCAGCTTAACTTTGTGCAGAGCTCCTTCACCAATTGGGCGAAGGGTGGTAACAACAACATTGCGGTAAGTGCATACTTCGACATCAACGCAAATTACGCAAAGGACGACGTCGTCTGGAAAAACCGCCTGCAGATTGACTACGGCCTGCTTTATTCAGAGGACAAACCCATAATCCAGAAGAACAAGGACCGTATCCTGCTGGAGAGCACCTTTGGCTACAAGGCTACCGAGCACCTGAACTATTCAGCTACTTTTACCTTTCTGAACCAGTTCTCTGCCGGTTATGTGTACAAGACACCAAGTGCGCCTGCTGACGCAGAGGACGGCTGGACTCCTTCAAAGGCTGACTGGAGAGCCGCCCGTGTACTTAAGTCCGGCTGCTTCTCTCCTGCCAACATCACCTTGGGTCTTGGTCTTGACTGGAACCCCAACCAGTGGCTTTCCGTCAACTTCGCCCCTGTTACCGGTGGTTTTACAATCGTGTCCAACAAGAAGCTCCGTGCAAATTACGGAATGGACCAGAAGGACGACGGCAGTTACAAGTCTGCACGCTTCGAGTTCGGTGCCCAGGTAAAGGCTGCTGCCAAGATCCTGATCAACGACAACTTCGAGGGTTCAACACAGCTCATACTGTTCTCTAACTACCTCAAGAAGCCGCAGAACATCAGGGTTAACTGGGATAACCGCCTTATGTGGAAGGTGGCCAAGTACTTCTCTCTGAACCTTACTACCAGCCTTATTTACGATGATCAGGTGCTTATCACCGACGATAATCATCCTGCCGGCCATAAGGCAATTCAGTTCAATGAAGCTTTACAGTTTGGCTTTACCTACACCTTCTCTTCAAAGAAATAAATAATGGTACTACTTGCAGTCAGCGGTGGCATCGATTCCATGTATATGGCTGCAACCTGCCATCTGGCTGGGTTGCAGTTTGCCGTAGCTCACTGCAACTTCCATCTGCGTGGTGCTGATTCCGATGCCGACGAGGCCTTGGTTCGCGACTGGTGCGCAAAGGCCGGCGTACAGTGCCATGTGAAGGACTTCGATACTGCCGCCTATGCAGCAGAGAACGGCGTCAGCATAGAAATGGCGGCTCGGGAACTGCGTTATGCATGGTTCGCGCAGCTGTGTGCCGGTAACGGCTACGAGGCCGTGCTCATCGCCCATAATGCCAACGACAATGCAGAGACCCTTCTTTTGAACCTTGTGCGTGGCACCGGGCTCAAGGGTATCTGCGGTATGGCAGAGAAGTCGGAAATGGTCGCCGGGGGCCATAGATTAACGGTTTTAAGGCCTCTTCTTGGCGTAAGCAGGGCCCAGATTGCAGCATTTGTTGCAGAGAACAACATTCCTTTCCGCGAGGACAGGACCAATGCCGATGTGGCATATAAGCGCAATCGCATCCGTCATCAGGTCCTTCCGGAACTTGAGGCGATGAATCCTTCAGTGCTGCAGACCCTGGCCCTGGATATGGCCAACTTCCGCGAGGCCGCAGCTGTGGCTGATACTTATTACGGTGATTTCCTGGCTTCTGTCGGCGTAGATGATAGGGCAAAGGTGATTAGCGTTCCTTTAAATGCCTTAGCCTGCGACAAGCACTGCAAATACTTGTTATTCAGGCTGATGGAGCCGTATGGCTTTACCCGCTCTGACATTGATGACGTGGCGGCCCTTGTGGCCGATCCGGTTAGCGGCAAGCGCTTCTATGCCGGGACTACGGTGGCTTATTTCACAGCCACAAAGCTGGTGATTGCACCGTCTCCGGAGCCCTGGGCTCCTGTTCAGGTGGCTGGGCCGGGAAAATACGTTTGCGGCGGCAAAGAGGTGATGGTTAGCGTAGAGCCTGTCCCTCAGAACCTTGTCCAAAACGACGGAAGTGTGCTGCTGGATGCCGACAGGCTTGGTTTCCCCTTTGAATTAAGACCCTGGAGGGAAGGGGACTGGATGTGCCCGCTGGGCCTTGGCGGCAAAAAACGCAAGCTCAGCGACATATTTGTGTCGCTGAAGGTTGCTGCCCTTGAGAAGGATGCCGTAGTGCTGGTATCTTATCCCGGTCAGGAGGGGAGAGTGGCTGCCATTGCCGGCTTCGGACGCATCGACGACAGCCTTAAGGCAACATCGGCAACAAAAACTGTTATCCGCATAAAATAATGAAACAAGAGGTTCAGAAGACCAATGTGGCTCGTCTGCTGGATGTGGCAGGCATTCCGTATTCGCTCGTACCTTATCAGGTGGACGAATCCGACCTGGCTGCCGCACATGTGGCAGAGCAGTTGGGGGAGCCTCTGGAACAGGTATTCAAGACTCTTGTGCTGCGTGGAGACAAAAATGGCATCTTTGTTTGCGTCATGCCCGGCGATATGGAAATAGACCTTAAGGTGGCGGCCAGGATCTCCGGAAACAAGAGCTGCGATATGCTTCATATGAAGGAGCTTCTGCCTACTACCGGCTACATCCGCGGAGGCTGCTCGCCAATTGGCATGAAAAAGCCTTTTCCTACCTATATATATGAAAGCTGCCTGCTGTACGATTACATTTACGTGAGTGCCGGCATCCGTGGCCTGCAGCTTAAAATTGCCCCACAGGACCTCATCGATTTCATTGGCGCAGGAATTTATCCTTTGTAATAACTAATAACACAAGAATATGAAGAAGATTCTACTTACCCTTTCTGCCTTTGTAATTGCTCTTGGGGCAAGCGCCCAGATTATCCCCGGCTTTAATCCGGACCCGTCCTGCGTTGCCGTTGGCGGGGATTATTATCTGGTTACTTCTACATTCCACTATTTCCCGGGTGTGCCGGTTTATCACAGCACTGACCTTAAGTATTGGGAGCAGATCGGCAATGTGCTTGACCGCCCTTCTCAACTGCCTATGGCAGAGGCCAATGCGTCACTCGGCATTTATGCTCCTACTATCCGTTATAACGATGGCGTCTTTTATATGATAACCACGAATGTTGGTAACGGAGGCAATTTTATGGTTACTGCCACAAATCCGGCAGGCCCGTGGAGTGAGCCCATTTGGCTGGAGCAGCAGGGCATAGACCCGTCCCTTTACTTCGAGGACGGTAAGTGTTATATGGTTTCCAATCCCGATGCCACTATCACTTTATGTGAAATCGACCCCGTAACCGGTAAGACGCTAAGCCCCGGAAAACCCTTGTGGAAGGGCACCGGCGGCCGTTTCCCGGAAGGACCGCATATCTACAAACATGACGGTTGGTATTATCTTCTCATATCCGAGGGCGGCATAGAAATGGCTCATTGCCTGACTGTTGCCCGCAGCCGCAATATTTACGGCCCGTACGATGCCAATCCCGCCAATCCGATATTTACCCATTGCTCTCTTGCCGGCCAGGAAAGCAATATCCAGGCAACGGGGCATGGCGATATCTTCCAGGCTGCAGACGGTTCGTTCTGGATCTGTATGCTCGCTTACAGGCGATATGGCGGTGATTTCCATCATATCGGCCGCGAGACTTTCTTGGCTCCCGTTACCTGGGCCAATGAATGGCCTGTCATTAACGACGGCAAGCCTTTGGTTGAAAACGCCAATCCGGAGCATCACAGCATTGATTACGACTTTGCTTACATCGGCCCGGAGTGGATGTATATCCAGCAGCCGGTTGTGTCCAATTATAAGGCCCTGCCCGGTGGCGGTATCGAGCTCCGTGGCACAGGTAAAGGCTTCGACTGGGGTTCTGTCAGTCCTACGGCGTTGTTGAGGCGCCAGCAGAATGCTGATTGCGTCGTGCGCGCAACCGTTAAGGCAAAGGGACGTGGCTCTGAGGGCGGTCTTGCAGTTTACCAGACCCACAACGGTCATATTGAGTTCTTTGTTTCCGGCGGCAAGGCGACGGTTCGCGTGCGTGCGCGGAGTATTCTTGCTGAGCAGGGGAGCGTGGCAGTCAAAGGTGGCAAGGCTAACCTAGAGATTCGCGCCCTGGGCGATCATTACGAGTTCTTTGCCGACGGAAAATATGTCGGCCGCGTAGACAGTGCCGTTCTCAGCTCAGAGTTTGCAGGAGGCTTTACCGGCGTCACCGTGGGCCCTTATTGCCAGTCCGGCACCGTGGAGATTACGAATTTTCACTACGAGGATTGAAAAACTTGAAAAAACGCTTGCAAAGTCCAAAAATTTACCTACCTTTGCAATCCCATAAACGATGGTGCTGTAGCTCAGATGGTAGAGCAATGGACTGAAAATCCATGTGTCGGCAGTTCGATTCTTCCCAGCACCACTTAAATCGGCCTTCTACACACGTAGGAGGCCGATTGCTATTTAAATGTGGCTCGTTTGTGGCTCGTTTGTTACACTTTCTGTCAGTGCGGGAAGTAAGAGGCTCAGCGAGCCACATCACGTGTATCACTGAGCCGTAGCATTTATAAAACACGGTTTTGACGCCGTATCTCTGCTGCAATCAATAAAAGATGTCATCTTGAAACCCTTGGTCTTCATCATCGGGGGGGGGAAAAAAAGTCATCATCATACGTAGATTCAGAAAAATAACGGGGAGTATATTCAAATATTAGCTTTGCTTCTTTTGAATCAATTACATTTCTTTTAACTAACTCCCAGAAGCACTTAAACGTGGCTTCAACATCTGAGGAAGAATCATGGGCATTCGCGAATTCTTCACCGAATAGTCTTTGGTATAAGTTCTGAAGTTTGGGCCATTTGTAATTGCCATAATTCCCTTTTTCTCCGTAATATTCAGCACTTTCCTTCATGGTGTCCCTATGGATTTTGTTAACAAGAATATCTTCAGTGCCCGTTCTATTTAATTCTGCGCTTATCATCTTGCAGTCAAAGTCCAAATTGTGTCCGACTAAGGAGTCAGCCGAATCGACATCTTTAAGAAAAACATACATCGCCTCTTTAAGCGGGACGCCTTTTTCTAGAGCAATCTCCTGAGTAATTCCATGTACTTGTGATGCAGTATAGGGTATCTTGAACCCTTCAGGCTGAATAATATAGTTATGTTTACCTATTATATGTCCTTCCTTATCGGATAATATCCAACTTAATTGAACAATATGAGGCCATGCGTTGCTATCCTTTGTTGAAGCGCTTTGGCTCCTTGGTAACCCGGTTGTCTCCGTATCAAAGAATAGATATCTATGTTCGTCTGCTTTGTGTTCAAAGTATTCAAGTAGGTGGTCGTTAAAAGAATCGAGCTTATCACTATTAAGCCATAATGACTTATCCTCTTTAACCAACCTGAAGCCGATACCCCAATCCTCAATATTATTATAATTACACGGAATCAGAAGGCGCCCTTCAGATATCGAGAGAACTCCTCTTTTTCCGGGACAATCTCTGAATCCAGGTCTTTCATCTTCTTTAGCAACGATTATCCTCGATGGATAATAGCGCGTGCCATCCCTTAAACTTGATTTCTTACTCCATTCCGCTTTCGGGACATTTATATAATCCCGATCTTCGTATATGGAGATAGTTTTATAAGAATTATGTTCGTACAAGATAGATTGAGACTCCCCATTTTTATGACCATTCAAAAACGATTCATTATATGGCAGTAAGAATCCCGAAAGGAATTTAAGGCCACCATCATTTTTGTTATAGAGCGAAAGTGAAGTACAAATGAGAGGTCGTGAAATACCTACTACATATTTGCTCGAAGAAGAGCAGAAGAAGGAGCTATATGAACCCGAAAGCAACTTCTCTCCATTTAGCCCATATAATCCTAAATGATAACGGTCTCGCCCGTAAACAAGATATTGATTATTCAATATTTCTACGCTACCGATCCATTCTGTTATGGGCTCATAATCCGCATTATAAACTTTCCATCTATATGAGTAATGAGTTATATCGGACGACTTCCTAAAAGATGGATCAAGCCTTTGACCACAGAACCATAATTGAGTCGGCGAATCGTACAACACAATGGCGTTTTCACATTCAATTGTTATCTTTTGTCGTGATTTGCTGTATACTCCCCAAAGATTTGAGTGCGGACTAGAAGATGACCAACCATACGTTTCGTTAGAAAACACAACCGAATCATTAGTAGACATCAAGATATCACTGTAATATGGAAACAACTGACGCCCTTGAGTATCAATTACTGTTTTCCCTTTTGGATTCTCAACGATTGACCTACCCTCTTGAAATTGACCAATAGATTTAAAGCCAGATGCAATAGTCACACAGTTTGATTTATTAACAAGCGAGTAGGCGGACTCGCTTATTTCTACAGCCACAAGGTTCGGCCCCACCACAAAAATGTGTTTTGATTCACAGTGTTCACATCCTTCCTTATCTACCAGAACGTATTGACCATTTTCTTTTTGTGCTATACCTGTACCGTAGGAGAAATCATCTGCATGGACATATAGCAGATATTTAATCCCGTAGATATACGGACTATCTTTTCCTATTTTAACCCACTTTCTTGTCCCATCAGGTCTTTCGATTTGCTTCACATATGTATATTTATTACCTATCTTGGCAATCGCTATACCATCATGGAGTTCCCCAACTGAGTCAAAAAAACCCTGAAGGTAATTGCTTTTTTCCTGTTCATCTTGCCGATTCTTCTTAGCTTTATCGGATATTTCGCTTGCTTTACCAAACAAAGCCATTAGCAAAATAGGAGATGCAAAGATTAATAAAAATATTAAAAAGCCAGGCATAAGATATAATGAATTAAAACCCAGGATAGCACAAATATAGTCTTTTTTAGTGAGAAGTTTGTCAAATAATGAGCTTCTTCCTCCACCCCTCCTCCAATTAATAAGATATCGAAGGTCATAACACTTTATACTTATCTTGCATTTTAAGATGCTCGATTACCCCCAGGTCTGATTATCAACAAATGCCATTTGAGTAACAGGCCCCAAAGCCTGCTAAAACCTCTTCTAGTCCCGTTTATTAATATAATGCCCCAGGTATTTTTCTAGCCACACATGACGCCAATACGCCGTGTTTGTTTCATAAATAACACGTACCTTTTTCGTCAAAAGCAGAGCCAACTTTTCTCTATCGGTCATCCATTTTTGGAACAATTCAAAATCCTTATCGATGAAGGATTTCATCTTCTCTGGGGTATTACACACAAGCGGGTATCCATCTGGACCGATATCTTCATGTTGGTAATACAAATACTTAATGTCTGCGCACATCTTGATTCTAGCCGAATCGATCTGGCAGAGTGGGGGATCTTCATTATATGGCACAGCAAAAGACGTATTTGACAATGCGCCATAGAAGATTTCCTGCTCGGTTGCATTAATATTGGCAATATCATAATGGTGGCGCAACTCAAATGACGCCCCAGCAGAACCTCCGGCATACAATTGATACACATCGCTCACCACTTCATACGATATGGTGGCTTGAAATGCGCGCCAAGCATCATAGGATTCTCGTTCTATTTTGTATGCTTCCAGCGCACTGGAGGAAAGAGTAGAGATAATCTTCGTCCGATAGAAATCAGCAGTATCATCAAGAGCTTTGGTGCTACTTTCCATAAACTCTCCTTTCTCAACATTTATAAAGCATAGCCGTATGTCGTTAAGCATTTGATTTTCACGTTGCTTGACCTTTTCATCAATACTTTGGGATGTGGATGATTGGTTGAAGCAACATCCATGGTATGCAATCGACAGTACCCAGATAAGCAATAAATGATTTGTCGTTTTCATAGGCCTCTTATTAATCGTTTGCTGAGTGCTGTAAACAATAATGTTCAAAAGCACGGGCTACGATATCATTCATTTTGTTTTGAACTAATCGTTTTCCGCCCCAAACCTCATTCCTTATATAATCAAAACTAAGATCTGTCTCTTCCTTAAGAAGAACCATATGTCCGCCGTGGTACCCTTCACCAGAATAACTATTACTCCTCAAGATATAGGATTGCTCTCCCAAAGGAATGTAATACGTGTACTCCTCTTTGATAGGGACATCTCCTTGCATATGGACTTCAGAATAAGAATACACCCAACACACAGTGTCTACCTTGAATTCCGGACCTTTCGTATAGGGCCCGTTATCCTCATATAACTGCACTGCATTGATGTATTGTTGGGTAATATTAGAGATGTCCAGTTTCACATCATCGAGCGGCGTTGAATAATACGATATGTCAACTGTGTCAAACATATCATCTAGGACACGAAGATAGATTTGCTTTGTATCAGGAAGTAGTTTCGTTTCGTTGGTCAGGCAATTGAACGGCCAGTCATCCTTTAGGACAAATCCATTGCCACTAATCTCATATGCCGTGTACTGATTACCACACTGACCACGATAATAATCGTTGATTAAGAACTCATTCTCGCCATCGAAGTCTATGTCAATAAACTGAAATTCAGCATCGTATAGGAAAGGAGAGTCGAACGCGGGGTGCTTGGTGTCATAGTAGTGACAAATGAGCGTATCGCCATCGTGAAAACCGGAGAACTGTTCGCTAAACACATAGTCACATATGTTTTTACCTGTGAACTTCTCGGGATTTTCGTGATTCTCCTCTTCAAAACAATCCACATTCGAGAATACCAAGGTATCTCCTCCATTTACTGGGGCAAATACTAAATCAACCTGGCCGGTTTCTGTGTTTGGGCCGAAGGGATAGAATGTACCGGACACATTGTATCCACTTATGGGCTCATCATAGACCAAGATAATGGAGGTCTTGCTATTACTATTGTTTACTCCGCAAGATATGGCTAATGCCATTGCAAGAATGACGCTTATCGCCTTTCTTGTTCTAATAAAGATGCGTTTGAATCCGAACATGGGGGTACGTGTTATATGATTTCTCTCTTTTTCAATTCGAAGAAGCATTCCTTGGTCGCCTTTATATCATTCAAGGAGTTATAGGCTAGCTTTCATGATAATGCTATCAAAATAGTAGTTTTACAACCAATAATAACCAACTGAAGAATGCAGGAATACATCTCTAAGTAATACTTCTTTGCTGGCTAATTTCGTAATTGTAGCTCCCATATCACTTCACTTATTGAGGATTTCTTTTGCCATGGCATTCACAGCGTCAACATCAACTGGCTCAAGAACAAGATCTTCAGGTTCCAAGTTCAAGAGGAATTGCATATAAGAAGGAAGCGTGAGCAGTCCGCCATCACGGCCGACATTGTAGTCACCAAATTTGATGATATGCTTCACACTATATTTCTCCGGATGCTTCAGTACTGTTTGCGCGCTTTTCGCTTTTGCGCTCTTGGCTTTGACCTCAATGGGAACACATTCCCCTTTCATACGTACGAGGAACTCCAGCTCAAGCCCGGAATCCTTTTGGAAGTAGTATAGATTCTGCTGCTTCTTGTGAAGCGTGTCGGCCATCAGATTCTCATAAATAGCACCTTTAAAACCACCCAAATTCCCCTGAAGAATGTCTGCCCGGGTTCCGCTCCCCAGCATTTCAATGAGAAGACCAATATCAGCAGTGTAAACTTTGAATACATTATCTTTTGCATTACCCTCCATAGGAAGGCCGGTAATATCTGTATTGTAACAGCGACAGATAATACCCGCATCTTCCAGCCATTGAAGGGACCCGGCATATGTTTCTCCACGGCCTCCCGGCTTCACCTTGGTATATTGGAACTTCTTATTATCCTTTGCAAGCTGTTTGGGGATAGAATTGAAGCATTCCCTAATGTGGGGTTTATCCTTATCTGGAGCATATTTGACCATGTCATCACGGTACTCCTTCAGAATGCCCTTATACTCATTGCTAACATCATTCATATTATTTGTGGCAAGAAAGGCGTTGATAGGAGCCGGCAAACCTCCGATGGCTACATAAAGATTCAAATACCGCTTCATGGCCACATGAATCCCGGCAGGGACCGGCGATTCTTCCAGATAGAATTTCTCAAGCGCTTCAATAACCTCCGGATTTATTCCGTTCGCCCAGAGGAACTCTTCAAAATCTAACGGGTACATTTCGATAATCTCTTCGCTGCCAACCGGGACAGAGTTGATCCCCAACTCTTTTTCCCCCTTTAACTTCCTCCGTCTTTTCCTTAGCTCGTCACCATAGCCCTGGACACCCAGCAAAGAGCCGGTGGCGATTACATCGAATCTGCCGTCTTCATTAAAGAATTTCAGAGAAGTCCTTGCCTCAGGGCATTCCTGAATTTCATCAAAAATAAAGCAGGTCTCCCCAGGAATGAATCTGGCACCTTCAATCTGGGCTGAAAGGTTAAGCAAAATGCTATCTACCGCCTTGGAACCGATGAAGGCGTCTATTCGCTCCGGTTCTTTGATGAAATTGATATGTACAACGCTCTTGTAATTCGCCGATGCGAAGTGTTGCGTGATATACGTTTTGCCACATTGACGGATGCCCATTATTACCAATGGCTTATGTCCTGCTCTGTTTTTCCATGCCAGAAGAGCATCTTCAATTTTCCTTTTTAACATAATTCCAATTGTCTTCTATCGGCAAATTTACATTTTTGGAACGAATATTCAATACCTCACCGTAATTTTTCAAACGAAAATTATCATTATTATCGCATTATTTCAAACGAATAAAACAATCACGTAGCAGTTCTCTTAAGTATACCATGATCTAAAATTGGTCCCAGATTGGTCCCACTTTTTGGGGAAACGCCAAATAACCAGATGAAACTCAAAGACACAACAATCTGCCTAAAATCTTAAGAATAAACTCGTTGACACCAATAAATGGATACTGTAGCATACCCCATTAAACGGAACCGGAAAGTTCCCAGTACCACTTGTAACCCGCTGATTCTCAGCGGGTTATTTTTTTTGCTCACACTTTTTGTTTAAAATACTTATCTTTGTGTGATTGTAAAGATAAACGCCATGAAACAAATCATCGCCGCCCTGGTGGGAGTCATCCTGGCCTCGGGCGTTCTGGCCTGGGGACAGGCCCCCGAACTGCAGCGTATCCCTTTTTCCGCCATTCAGGGCGTGAGTGTGGGCAATGCCCAGGATGATGCGGCGGGAACGGGAGTGACCGTCTTCCGGCTCACCGTCCCGGGACGCGCGGCGGTAGCGGTCTTCGGCGGAGGCCCGGCATCCAGAGAGACGGAGACCATTGCTCCGGAACGGAACCATCCCCTCAATGCACTGGTTTTCTCTGGGGGATCGGCCTATGGCCTGGCTGCTTCCGGAGGCGTGGCCCGCTGCCTGGAAGAGCACGGCGTCGGATTTGATACCGGCATTGCCCTGGTGCCCATCGTGTGCCAGAGCTGTATCTACGACCTGGGCTATGGCAGTGCCACGGTTCGGCCGGATGAACAGATGGGCCATACTGCCTGTGAAGCGTCATTTGCCGGGAACGACCCGTGCAGCGGCAATGTCGGTGCCGGTACGGGGGCCACGGTGGGCAAGGCAGCCGGAATGCAGCAGGCCCAGAAAGCCGGGATCGGTTACGCGGCTGCACAAATGGGGTCACTCCGGATAGGTGTGGCCGTCGTGCTGAATAGCTTCGGGGACATCTACTCCCACGGAAAGAAGATCGCCGGAATGCTGACCCCGGACCGCTCCGCTTTCGCAGATTCCTACACAACCTTGCTCCATACGACGGGAGAAAATCTCTTCACCGCCAACACCACCCTGGTGGCCGTATTCACCAACGGCGACTTCACGCCGGCCCAGCTCAGACACCTGGCGCAGATGGCATCAGCCGGACTGGCCCGCTGCATCGATCCCGTCTTTACCACCGCTGACGGAGACACGATCTATGCCGTTTCCGTGGGGAACGAGCAGCACAAAGTGAGCGCAAATCTGGACGCCGCAGGCGCACTTTCCGCATATTTGGTGGAAGAGGCTATAGCAGATGCCGTATATTCTGCCAAAAACGGCTCTTAATCTATACGCTACCGTCCAACCTTGGTCAATGTAGTTCTTCATCGAGACGCGGAGGCCTTTGAGGGCGGGATGTTCGTCAATGTAGGTCTTAAGTGATTTGCCCTTGAGTTTTCTTCAGCCTTGGCCTTGTCGGGGCCTATTCATTTCGATAAACAGGGAATTTACCTTATTACAATATTATTCTTTGGTACCGGTTTTGCGAATTTCATTGCATATTTGGTGCCGAAAGTTCTTCTGATGATCCACTCTTAGAAAATAGACTCTTCCGTTTCGGTGGTGAGTAGTTCAAGTGCTTTCATTCCCATGACCGAATTGCCTTTCTCGTTGAGTCGCGGACTCCATACCGCTACGGAATAGCGGGATGGA
>Ga0256405_10003897_pt1 | contig 29525 bp, 40 predicted proteins | sample RumenRJG_02DNA_FD_189096 | JGI IMG/M metagenome (GOLD analysis project Ga0256405, IMG submission 189096) | Bovine rumen microbial communities from Lethbridge, Alberta, Canada - RJG_02 | ecosystem: Host-associated > Mammals > Digestive system > Stomach > Rumen | place: Canada: Alberta... | reverse complement strand
GTGCCAACAGTACAGCACCCGCAGTCAATGTCAAGGAGACAGACAAGAGCTATGTAATGGAACTTGCAGCTCCAGGCATCAAGAAAGAATATTGCCGCATAAGCATTAACGACGAGGGCAACCTCACCATCGCCATTGAGAACAAGCAGGAACACAAGCATGAGGACAAGCATCATCACTATCTGCGCCGCGAGTTCAGCTACTCAAACTACGAGCAGAACTACGTACTGCCAGACGATGTGGTGAAGGACCAGATTTCTGCCAAGGTTGAAGACGGCATCCTGACCATCACGATGCCGAAGACCGAGCCGAAGGAGAAGGTCACCAAGGCCATTGAGATCTCATAATGAGGATCCTTCTTGTAAAACAGCAACAGGCAGCACCCCGTCGTGGATGCTGCCTTTTATTACATGCCAGCAACGACTTCAATCTCTACCAATGCTCCCTTCGGCAGCATCTTGACGGCGACAGCCGAACGTGCAGGATAGGGTTCTGCAAAGAACTCTGCATAAACCGCATTCATATCGGCAAAGTCGTTCATATCGGCCATGAACACCGTTGTCTTCACCACATCACTCATTGTCAGACCAGCCTCTTCAAGTATGGCCTTCACGTTGAGCAACGACTGTCGCGTCTGTTCCCTAATACCTCCTTCTACAAACACGCCTGTGGCAGGGTCAATGGGAATCTGCCCTGAAGTGTAAACGAGATTTCCAACTTGGATGGCCTGACTATACGGGCCGATGGCAGCGGGTGCCTTTGTGGTGCTTATTACCTTTTTCATCATACTAATCTTCATAAACAATCCTAATTGTTGGCACAAAAGTACTGAAAATCGATCAAAAATAAGTAAATTTGACCCGTTTTACAACAAAGTTTAAGAGAAACGATGGAACAATTTGAAGATAAACTGCACCAAGATCTGCAGCAGCCAAGCATTACCGTAGATGACCTGAAGGAGAAATGATTAATGTTTATACTCGGATTTTTCTTGCTTCAGACTATCGATCTTGTAGGTATCACCATCCTTAATCACTTTCAGGAGCACGTCATACATATAGTTATCATACTCGATCTCAACATGGACATGGCTCTCGTCGCGAGGTATGAATGAGGCAGACTTCCACTCGCCTACATCGCCCCCACCCTCATAGAAGAACTTCCAAGTAGCCAGGCACTCACCTTCACAATCAAACTCGTAGGCATCAGCAAGATACTTCCAGAGCTTGGGAGTAATATAGGGTTTCAGTGCGTCATAATCATCCAGTTCCTTTTTGCCCCAGTTTTCATAGAACTGCTCCACGAAATACTTGACAGCAACCTTTTCGTCTCCCATAGGATCGTCACCAAAGAATGCTCCTTTACGGGTCTTGATAAGTTCAAGCTTGTTGCCATCAGTCCACTTGTAGGTGTCGTACGTCCTCTCGTTTGCATCGCTGCGATAGTTGGCTGTAACAGTCTGGTCTTCAGGATGAACCTCGGGGTTGAACAGTTCTTTCCACTCCTCCACCTCCTCAAACTTCTGCTGAGGAGTCCAGACATAACCAGCATACAGATAGGCGACCTGCCCCCTGACATAGCACGAAAGGTAAATCTGCAGGTCGGGGATGCTGTCGAAGTTGATGTCCGTCGTATCGTTTATCCATTCTATATCAGCAGCATTTTCAACACTTACATAGTCTATCAGTTGGTGTCTGCATTCAAAGGCGACCTTACCGTCTTTATATCCCTTCACGACAATACTGTCACAGTTTTTGTCATCCACCTTGATGAATTGATGTTCAAAACGGTACTGCTGGCGCTCGATTATGCTATCAGAGTCTGTATTACCACTCTCCCCCTGTGTTTTCTTGCCTCCACATGCCAATAGCAATAATGTACAGCACATCATCAGCGCAATTAATAGCTTTTTCATATCACTCAGTATAATCAGATAGTTTCTTCTTGACGCCGTCACGATAATAGAAATATCCCTTGCGCAACCTGATGGGGCCATCATATCCCTTGCTGGCCAGACGGTGGCTGATGGTACAGTCACCCACCAAATCGCCATTCTGGTCAAGATGGAGGGACAAACGGATCTGGTTCTCAGGAGAGAGCTCGTCATCAGTGCCCTCATTCACAGTTAGGTGCTCGCCATCGAAGGTAATCGTGGTATGGTCGAAGCCATACATGCGATAGACATCACACTGTTTTGCCCTCAGTCCTTTGGCGGTCATCTCCATATCCAGCAACAGTTCAGGACAGTCTTTGCCTACCCAGCCCCAACTGCCTGCAAGCGTCTTTGCCTTTTCATGAGCCTCCTTGCCTTCCTTGATCGTACGACGGAGATATGCCTTGTCATCCTCGCCGTCATCCGACGGACTGAAATCATCAATATACCAGTCATCACGTTCAAAACGCAGAGCAATCGTGTTTTCCATATCGCTGAAATTGTGGATGACCATGTCAACGAGAGCCGTTGAGTCTGTGACGTTATAGACTTTTGTCACCTTGTAGCTCCAGTCATCAGAGATATCCTGTCCGCGTACCCAATAATCGTAGTCGTAGAGGATGTCACCCGTCTCTTCACAGATTTCCAAAGCCTCCTGCATGAGGGCATAATAACGTACGGAACAGTAGGCGCTGTCAAGATTGAAAGGCATATAATTATAATTCCGGTTTCCGTCGGCATCAATAGTGATCTTGCCTACAAACTTGTAGATAGTATCGATGCGCTGGCGGATATAAGTCTCTGAATGCTTGTCAACAACAGAGCCGTTAACGGAATCAATAGCCAAAGAGTCGGTATCACTTACTGCCTTACCTGTTTTATTACCACAGGCTACTATCAACATAGAAATCAACGTATATAAAATCTTCTTCATTTGGGTCTATAGTTTTATATCGCTGCAAAATTAGGAAAAAATTGCAAGAAAAACAAGAAGAATGTGAAAAAAGCATCTTTTCTCATTTCTATTTCAACGCCTGAAAGATAAAGGTCTGATACGCCATTACGGCTTCTCGTTCCATTCAACGCCATAGATATAAATAGCCGTCGTTAATATAGTTTTTATTTGACATATCATAATACAGAGCTTTCCCTCCAAGTCAGGCTGGAAGACTTTCTCACACGAGCAGTAATAGTTGTCTAAGTCGCTATACCATACATCTTCACTTATCTGATGAAATTAGTCCAAACCGACTGTTCTTTCTGAGGATGTCCGTCTTCGGCAACGTTCAGTTTCTTGATCATCCAAGCCATGTTGCGTCCCAGTGTCCGCATCGTCTGCATACCTTCCTCGTCCTGCTTTACCTGCCCTGGAGTCTGGCCATAAGCCATGTTCCAGTACTGTGAACTGACCACAGGCATGTTCATGATAGTGAAGTACTTGTTCAGACGGTCAAAAGCCGCAGATGCGCCACCACGACGGCATACCACTACACTGGCAGCAGGTTTGTACTGCAACTGCTGTCCCAAGGAATAGAACACACGGTCGAGCAAGGCACAGAGCGAACCGTTTGGCCCGCCATAATACACAGGTGAGCCAACTACAAGCCCGTCAATGCCGTCCTTTACAGCCCGCCATATCTTGTAGTACAAGTCATCGTTGTATGTGCATTTGCCCGTCCTGCCGCACCACCCGCAGGCAATGCAGCCTTGAACAGCCTGTTTGCCGATACTGACAATTTCAGTCTCAATGCCCTCGGCATTCAGCGTATTTGCGACCTCGCTGAGTGCCAGGAAAGTATTCCCGTGCTCTTTCGGGCTTCCGTTTATCAATAATACCTTCATAAGTGCTATATCTTTTCAAAAGTACGAATCAGGTGAATCACCGTGCCCCAAATTGATGTTACCCATTTATAAATCCTAATTATTCTCAAAACTTGCTACAAAGATAGTGATATTACGCTGATTATTGGTAATTTTGTAACCATATTTAAATGAATTTAGGTAAAAGAGAATTTAAAGACAAATAATATGAGGAGTTTTAAGTCTACAGCGTGGCTACTGCCACAACCAGTGCTGATTATCGGCACTTACGACAGAGAAGGTAAACTCAACGCCATGAATGCCGCTTGGGGAGGTCAGTGGGATATGCATGAGATTATGATCTCACTTGGTTCACATCAGACTATAGGCAATGCTTTCGCTGACGGCAAGCAATTAAAATGAAAACGTCATATGAAAAAGAAACAATTCTCAATATTATGCATTGGCCTCATGCTGACAGCATGCGGACAGCAGAACAAAAATGAAACGACAATGGACTTCACAGACGATGTTCAGACGGCACTCGCCGACAGCGGCCACATTGATTTAAACAGCCTTCAATGGAAAAGGGAACCAAAGGGCTACGAGGTGAAGGGCGACACCATCCTTATCACCACTGCACCAAAGACCGACCTCTGGCAGCGCACTTACTATCACTTCCAGAACGACAATGCGCCCGTATTGCAGATGAAGACCCGCGAAAAGTATTTCAGCTTCGTGGTGAAGGCTGATTTTACAGGCAGCCATCACCGTTTTGACCAGTGTGGCATCGTGATGTATCTCGACAGCGAGAACTGGCTGAAAGGCTCTGTGGAATACGAGAACGACGAGTTTCAGCATCTGGGCAGCGTAGTGACGAACAATGGCTACTCTGACTGGGCCACAACGGCTATTCCCGCTGATGTAAAAACCATGTGGTATAGATTCTCCCGCCGCGAGGATGACTACTGTATCGAGTGCTCTTCCGACGGACAGGCGTTCAGTCAGATGCGCGTCTGCCATATGCAAGCAGCAGCCGATGAAATCAGTTTCGGCATCTATGCCTGCTCGCCCGAAGAGTCCTCATTCACGGCTATTTTCTCGGATATGAAGATCACTGAATGTGAATGGAAAGCTCACGACGGCCAACAGCCAGACAAAACATTGGTTGACTATCGACACGACAAACATGTGCTCACACCTGCAAAGGAGACTATTCGAAGAAGATGGAATCTATCATCACCTTTGGATAGCCATGCAGGATGATCCAGAACTGACAGCTGTAGTCCGTTCTCGCCAGCTTCACATCTACCGCAATGGCAAGAAAATTCTGGTCTTGGCAGGAAAGGCAGCTCCCAAGGTCATCAGAGAGGATAAACTATGTGAGATTTTACAAAAAGAAAAATAGTGATGGCAAATGCACTGCTATATTATCTGATAGTTATCAATATTCTGACCTTTGCTGTCTATGGAATTGATAAGTGGCGCTCGACCTCTGGTCGCTTGCTACCAACGGGACGCAAGAAGGCCAAGCAAGGCAGCTGGCGCATATCGGAAACAACCTTGCTGATGCTTGCAGTCATCGGAGGCACTATCGGAGCTTTGCTTGGCATGCAAGTATGGCGCCACAAGACGAAGCACAAGAAGTGAGCCACACCTGCATGCATCTACTTTGCTTGGCAGGTGAGGCAAGTTTTGTATTCAACGAGCATTGCTATCACATAGTCAAAAACGACCTTGTAGTGATACCGATGCCCGATCATATCAGCAACCTGGCGGCCTACATCGTGTAACAGCTGCTGTAGCACTTAGTTACAGCAGCGAATTTTTTACTAATTCTCCTCTTCGAAAAATGTACCAGTAGGCATGGCGGCATCCTCGGCAACACAGCAGTTGTAGCGTTCACGGCTGCGGCGTTCGCGGGCAAACATGGCCTTGGTGCCGGCCTCGCTCTGCTGGAACTCCAGATGCTCGTCGATGGCAAAGGAGTGAGCCATGGTCTCTACATCGAGGTTGTCGGTGCCGATGAGCGTGAAGGTCCAGTTCTGCTTCTTCAGCTTCTCTATCATCGTGCGGATCATCTTCAGCGTCCATTCCTCGCTACTATTCTCCTCGCCATCTGTGATGATGGTCACCAGCACATGATCGCCATCCTCAATCTGGGCGTTAGTCTTTGAGATTCCCTTACCGATGGCATCGTAGAGAGGTGTACCGCCACCAGGGCAGTAGGCTTTCCAGTCCAAGTCTTTGGTCTGTGCTGCGGGCAGGTTGTCATAGTGCCAGTTGGTGTGGCCACTGTCGAACGTAAGCAGGGTGACGAACTGTTCTTGATCAGGAAACTTCTCTTGCATCTTACGGACGGTCTGCAGGGTTTCGTTCATGCCCACAAAGGCTTGCTTGCGGATAACTTCCATAGAACCGCTTTCATCAACAATAATCAGATTGTGGACTCTCTTCGTTTTAACTTCATTCGTTTGCATAATCGTACATTTCTAAATGGTGAATACTCTGTTTAAGACGTCTTTTATCTATTTATCTTCGATGAAGATATTCTCGCTCGAAAATTGAAGCAAGCTTCATTTCACTCGCTTATTCATATCTTTGAAGATGTTTTTCGGAAAAAATTAAGTTGAAATGAGATTTTTTTGTATTTTTGCAAAAAATATCTGTATATGAATCATCGCGAGCTGTCTGAACAAACTATTATCAGTGGATTCCGTAAGGGGGATGCCAACATTATCCGAGAGTATTTCTACGGATATTGTCAGGCAGGCTATTATATCTTTGACCAGCGTTATCAGTTGAGTGAGAAGGAGAATCTGGACTTTATGTCGCTGGCTCATCAGTATGCCATCTACTTGATGGAGCATGACTGGAAGCCATTGGAGGATCACTCACCGAATGTCAGTCTGAAGACCTGGCTCATCAACGGATTCCGTTATGTGGTGCTCGATGCACTGAAATGGTACAAGAAAGAGTATGGCAGCATCACGTTTGAGGATTATTTGCGGTCGTTTGACGTGACGAGCGATTTGCGGCTGCAGTTCAATCGGATGGTAGAAGATGTCTGTGACCATGCGCCGCTTGACAGGCAGGAGAGGCTACTTATCGATATGCTTTTATTGCGTGGCTTCAAGGGGAAAGAGATTGCAGCTCAAATGGGTATGACTCCATCGGCCATCTCGCAGAAATACAAGAAACTGAAGGAAGAAATCATCATACCTTATTTCAAGAAGAATTTCGACATGGACTTGGATATGGTGGAGGTGATGGACGAAAGGCTACGGGTAGGTGAGCAAAGCTCGGGAATGCGGGCAATTCTCAGTCGCGAGGCAACGATGGGAGAAGCCTCGATGCCAGCACCCACAATGCCAGGTTCTTTGGCAGATATGTATGCAAAGAGGTCGTGCGAGGATATGGACTTTATCAGAGAAGAAATTATGGAACAGAAAAGAACGACACCAGAGTTTATTACATCGTTGGAGCCGAACGAGATCTTTGTATTCGGCAGCAATCTGAAAGGTATGCACGGAGGCGGGGCTGCCTATATCGCCTACCGCAAGTTCGGAGCCATCATGGGCCAGGGCGTAGGTCTGCAAGGCCAAAGCTATGCCATCCCAACCATGCAGGGCGGCGTGGAAACCATCCGTCCGTATGTGGACGAGTTCATCCAGTTCGCCAAGGAGCACCCTACCCTCACCTTCCTAGTGACTCGCATTGGCTGTGGTATCGCCGGATTTACCGATGATGAAATATCTCCGCTGTTTGAAGGGGCACATGAGGTTGAAAATATCGTCCTACCTCCAAATTGGTAATTGCTATGTTAGGAGCAATCATAGGTGATATTGTAGGTAGCCGTTGGGAATTTAACCCAACTAACGACTATAACTTTGAGTGGCTGTCTGATAAAAACAGCTACACCGATGACACTATCTGTACTATCGGTGTGGCAGACGCATTGCTGAAAGGTCGCAAATTTGGAGAGAGCATCCACGACTGGTGTCGCCGCTATCCACATCCGATGGGTGGCTATGGTGGTAGGTTCGCCCAATGGGTGCGCAGTGAGAATCCCCTACCCTATAATTCATTCGGTAATGGTTCTATTTGCATTACTTCCTTCTTCGCTCGCGACTTGGCATAGCTCGAACAAGTTCGGCTCTGCTCTTGCTGCTCGCTCATTTCAGCAATTTCTTGATTTGTTTCTCAATAGCGTTGGGCAACAGTCCTGCCAGATGTCCCACCATGCGCTGATAGGATTCCTCTGGAGTCCTGTCTGTCAGACAAGCCTCTCGGCCAATCAGCCGCTCTGGCGTTGTCAGCAGCGACCATCCGAAGCCATATTCCCGTCCGTGCTTGTCAACGGGATAGACAAAATCCTCGGTCACGATATGGGTGCCCATCTGTAAACGGCCCACATATGCATCAAACTTCGAACGCATATTCTTGCCTGTGAAGTCGCAGGCGGCACGCAGTTCACGGGCTATCATGCTGCCATGTTCGCGCAGGGTGGTAAGGATGATATTCTCGATGGAGCCTTCCTCTGGCACAGGGTTATTGCTGCGACGCCAATTATAGAAGTCTGGCCACCACTCACGACTGATGAAGCCCGCCTTGCCTGCAAAGAACTTACCATAGACACAGCCGCCCTCACGCACCACGGAACCCTTCCATTGCCACAATGGCCACTCCCAAGTGCCGTCAGGGAACTGCGTGAATCGGCATTCCTCGGCCATCAGGCTCTCTGCTGCATAGCCCTGAATACCACTTTCAAGCAGCGGCAGGAATCCTACCTGACGGATACAGTCAATCAGCTCGGGGCACGAATGGATATATCCGATATCCCCGTTATGCTCTTGTATGTTTCTGAAATATTCTACAAATGCATTCATAAAATGTTAATCTGTTACCACTTCATCGAAATGCTCCTTGCCCCAGGCTATCAGAGCCGTAAGTGCAGGCATCAGTGATTTGCCGGTCTCTGTGAGGGAATACTCCACTCGGGGAGGAACCTCCGGATAGACCTCACGATGTACCAGGTGGCTCTGCTCCAGATTCTTCAGCGTCTGCGAGAGCATCTTCTGGGAACAGTCCGTCATCAGACGACGAATCTCATTAAAGCGCAATATACCCGTCTCGCTGGTGTGAAGCATATAGAGCACCAGCATAGACCACTTGTCGCCGAAACGACTCACTACTTGCCTGATAGGACAGGCTAAATACTCAGCTTTAATATCTGCCATAACTTCTAATTTTGCCGCAAAGGTAACCAATAGTTACCGAATTTCCAAATTACACTTAGTTAATCTAAGTTAATGTCACCTTCGCAGAAGCCCGATAACATCACAATTCCTACTTTTTGGTAACTATCTCACCAAAAAGTGCCTTCTTGTGGGAATGAAAAACTTGCCGTACCTTTGCAGCGTCAAAACGAAAAAATAACATTTTAAACGAATAAGAATTATGAAACAGATTGAAACAATTAAGAGTGGTAAGAACTTCAGCGCAGTAAGCGTAGGTAAGATGAGTGAGATAATCGAGCACGTGCTTCCCATGGGACCCAACGTAACCATTCAGGGCAAGGTGTTTGCAGGTCAGGCAGTAGGTGCGACTGGCAGCGAACTGAGTTTCCAGACACTCGTTCCTGGTCAAGACAGTGGTTTCCTGCACACCCACAAGACTCATGAAGAACTTTACATCATCCTGAAGGGCGAAGGTCAGTATCAGGTGGATGGTGAGATCTTCCCTGTCAGCGAGGGCACCATTATCCGCGTCGCTCCTGATGGCAAGCGTGCGCTGAAGAACACCGGCAGCGAGAACCTGACTATGCTCTGCATCCAGTACAAGGCCAATGCCTTCACCGAGGCTGACAGTCCCATGACTGATGGTGTCATCCTGCAGGAAGAACTGAAATGGTAAGCGAGATGTTCGACAAAGCAATTCGGTTTCTGAAAGACCACAAAGAGATTGCCCTTGCAACGTGCGAGGGCAATCTTCCTAAGTTGCGCATCTTCCAGATTATGAAGCAGGAAGGGCATGTGCTCTACTTTGCCACTTCTGCCCAAAAGGCAGTCTATCGGGAGTTGCGTCAGAATCCCAATGTTGAGATACTGGCCTACGCAGATAATATATCCGTTAGATGCTCAGGGATGGTGAACTTTAACGTCGAGGATGACGTGAAGCGATGGATATACGACCATAATCCCGTGCTGTCTCGTCTTTATACGAGCTATGACCAGATGGAATACTTCTGCCTGCCAATAGCAGAGATGGACTATTACGACCTATCCCCGACACCGCCAGTATTCCAACATTTTGACCTCATTGCAGGCGAGGTCGGACAGGGTTTCGTCGGCGAGAGATTCAAGAATAATTAATTGTTTTCATTCTATAACAATTCAAGATATGAATACAAACAGACAACTTATTGAGCAATTCCTTCAGTTTATCAACACGGGAGATGCTGCCGTTGGCAAACCGATTATTAGTGATGATGTTATTTTCTACGCTCCTACCTCACCAGAGCCAATGAAGGGCTTTGAGGGCTATATGGGTGTGCTGGCTATGATGCGTGGTGCTATGCCTGATATTAAGTGGAAGATAGAGGAAACAATTTCTGAAGGTGACAAGATTCTGGTGCGTTACACGATGACAGGTACGCAGACGCAGCCGCTGATGGGCATGCCTGCCACAGGCAAGAAAATCTGTGTAACGGCCATGAACATCTATGAATTCAAGGACGGAAAGATTATCCGTGAACACGGTTTACCTGATATGTTTTCACTTCTAATGCAACTTGGGGTGATTCCTGCTCCTGGACAGTAAAAAAGCAAATCCGCAATCTAAAAAAATACTGCGGATTTTTCATATTCTTATTCGCCTAATAATTGCTACTACCGACTTCAGGATTATATTTCAGTGCATCCGACGGCCAGCCAGTCACGTTTCTACCTGTATCAAACAAGCGGATTTCACGGAGGTCTTCATCTGTCAGTGTGAAGTCAAAGAGATTGATGTTCTCAATCATTCTTTCCTTGTGTGTAGTCTTGGGAATGATGATAATGCCGTTCTGAATCAGGAACTTCAAGGCTACCTGTGCGGAAGTCTTACCGTATTGCTCGCCGATTCCCATAAGAACAGGATTCTTGAAGATGCCATGCCTGCCTTCTGCCAACGGGCTCCAGGCTTCCAGAGCTACATTGTACGGCTTCAGGTATTCCATCATCTTACGTTGCTGATAGAGCACATGAGTCTCGCACTGGTTCACAACAGGCATCACCTTTGCATCATCCACAATCTTCGGAAAGGTATTGGGATAGAAGTTTGATACACCAATGGCTTTGAACATACCTTGCTTGTAGAGTTCTTCGAGCGTGTGCCATATGACGGTTGGATTGCCGACCGGCCAATGAATCAGCATCAGGTCCACATAGTCAAGCCCCAGCTGCTTCATGGAATGGTCAACTGTTCGCATGGTTTCCTCCTTCGTATAGCAGGAATCGCATATCTTTGTCGTGACGAACAATTCTTCACGAGGAACGCCACATGCCCGAACGGCATCACCAACGCCTTTCTCGTTGTAGTACATAGCTGCCGTGTCGATGCTCCGATAACCTACCGATATGGCATCTTCCACGACTCTCTGGGTTTCTCTCTCAGAGATATTATAGACACCCAGACCAACCATTGGCATTTTCAGCCCATTGTTCAAGGTTTTATACTCCATGCCCTATCCAAGTTTTGAAATGAATCTTTCTTTGTCAACTATGAATCTCAGGCGTGTACCCTCTCCAAGATTGCAGCGTTCTCCATCAATGCCATCATAGCAGGTGTGGCCAGTACAGGCATATCTCCAGACCCCATCTGAATAGCGGTCAAGCCTTCACTTACTGTCAGTTCGCTTGTATGTTTCATTCCAATTTCCAGCATATCACTCAATGACAATCATTCTCATTACAATGTCATCTACAGGCCTGTCAGCCCGTCCTGTTGCTGTTCCCTGTATCATTTCCACTACGTCAAGACCTTCCTCAACCTCTCCGAAAACAGTATATTGTCCGTCAAGATGGGGAGTGCCACCAACAGTAGAATAAATCTTCAACTGGTCTTCTGTCAAACCTGTCTTACCTACCTTATTCTCAGCTTCCGCAGCCAATTTGTCTTGCAATTTATGTAGCCCGGCACGATCCCTATCACGGCGCATCTGCATGATTTCCGCACGATGTTCTGCTGCAAGTTCATTGAATACTGCCTGAACCTTCTGCATCCTCAACTGTTTGGAGAATTGGCGAAGCTGGCCCTCATTATACACCTGTCCCCAGACGATATAAAACTGAGAACCACTACTGCGATGTTCTGGATTCACCTCGTCACCTTGTCTTGCAGCGGCTAAAGCTCCACGCTTATGAAACAGTCCGTCCTTAATCTCGGCTTCAAGGGTATAACCTGGATCTCCCACGCCAAGCATCTTTCCAGCAGGTGCGCCCTTTGAATCTGGATCACCACCCTGAATCATAAAGTCCTTAATGACACGATGAAAGAGAGTACCGTCATAATAGCCCTCCTTTGCCAGTTTGAGGAAGTTGTCACGATGGATGGGAGTCTCGTCATAGAGGCGAACCACAATGTCGCCAAGCATTGTTTGAATCTTTACTTTCATTTTTCTATTCTCGCTTTTGGTTACAAAATTACACAAAAATAGGGAAAAACATTCAATTCTATTGTGAACATATGTTATTTTGGCATTTTTCACCTGAAAATTGAGTAATTTTGTAGTCGATTTTAATACAGTACAGAAACAATGATAAGATCGGAAAGATTAAAGACCGGGGTTCTGATAGCAGTTCTGACCATTTGCGGCGCTCGACCTTTGGTCGCTTTGCCCCTGCAAAGAACGGCCAGTTTTGCCTCGTGCTCTTCAAACGAAGACAATGCAACTGAGCAAAGCAACATAACAACTATTGCTGATAAGGTTTGGGCCTTCAGCCAGACCCATCCAGACGGATTCACAATTAACGTCCGCACAATGACTGAACCGACTGAAGGAATTGCAGTCAGTTATGCAGCAACACAGAACAGCCATTCGCGTGACCAACTCGACAAGGTGGTTAGCCATGCCTTACAGCATGAAGGATATGTAGGAGGTTGGCACAAGGGAGGAACCCGCGATGTTGATAACATCATGGGAGGGTACCGCGAGGATGAACTTTACTATTTCGACAGTACAAAGCTTTTCCCAGAGAATGACTTAAAAGGTGCGCTACAGTTCGGAAAGGATAACGGCCAACACTCCGTTTTCATCCTGTCCGCCCGAACTTGTTCGCTTTACTTGCAAAGAACCTATACAGATATTCCCATCAATGGCAAAGTAGCAGAGATCCTGGATCGAGGCATAATCCTCTTTGGTACTACTGGTGACTACAGGCCGTTATCATTCTGTGAACCCGATGGAACATATTGGGGCTTTGGTATTGATGTCGCAAACGAAATAGCACGAAGGTTAGGAGTAGATATAGAATTCAAAAAGACCTCATGGCCTACATTGACAGCCGACGTACTTACAGAGCCTCAAATATTCGACCTTGCCATTGGTGGAATTACTATAACAGATACCAGACGGGAAACAATGCTAATGAGCGACGGCTATCTGGCCAACGGCAAGACTATCCTTTGCAGGGCTTCGGAGGCAGACCGCTACAAGTCGTTGGCCGACATAGACAAGCCCGAAGTGACTGTAATGGTGAATCCTGGTGGACTGAATGAAAAGTTTGCCAATGAGAACCTGACTCACGCAAATATAGTCGTTTACCAAAAGAACGAGGAAATACCAACACTTGTAGCCGAAGGTGCAGCCGACGTGATGATAACGGAAATTACAGAGGCTCCTTATTATGTGCAGACTGACACCCGACTAGCAGCCCCACTATTGAACGCTCCATTTACTCATGGTGAAATTGGTGTCCTCATGCAGAAGGGACAGGAGGATCTTTTGCAGATGGTGAACTATGTCATCTTTCAGATGAAGTCCGACGGCTCTCTTCGGAAGCTGCATGAAAAGTACGGGTTAGTATATTCCTACGAATAGTTAGTTAATATAAAGAATCAGAAGCCCAAGAACTCTTTAATGCGAGGGTCGCGTTGGAGATCGGCCCTGCCAACGTAGAAAGAGCCGGGGGTAGCCAAATCGAGATACTTGTCCAGAAACTCTTCCCAGCTCAGCTTGAAATAGGAGGCAGGAATAAAGACCGTCTTTGACCCGCCTGCCGAGCGATTACCAGCCGTTACATAAACTGAATAGCCGCCCTTCTCATGTTTCTGAATCTGATAGCACTCTAGAAACCAGTCGCCGCTGCATCGGTTGGAGGCTTCCACATCGATGCATTCCCTCACGGGATTGGCTTTTTCCAGTTCCCAGTCATGGTCTTTGGTCAGCCCACGGATAAACTCTTCACAGTCCACATTAAGAATGTCTGGACTACAATACGAGTAATACCTGACATACTGATAGTCATCCCCCACTTTCTCGATACCGTAATAGGTGTGTTCCGCTATCATGTCCCTCGTTGCCCAGGGAAAGTCAGCCTTCATCTGCTCGAACGCCTTGTCGATATAGGCATTCAAATCATAACCGTATGGAAACTTCTCGTTCATAACATTTTGGTTTATAGTTTTATACCGCTGCAAATTTAGGAAAAAATTGCAAGAAAAGCAAGAAGAATGTGAAATAATGCATCTTTTTTCATTTCTATTTCGTATCTTTGCAGACAACATGCAGATACTTCTGGCTTCAGCAAAGATCATGAACGACAAGGTAAGCGTCCATTCCGACATAACCCTGTCTACTCCCGCATTCCGTAAAGAAGCGGAGTCTTTCGCAAGGGATATGGCCCAGTACTCCACTGAAACTATAGCAGAAATGCTTGGCTGCAGCCATCAGAAAGCAGCACAGAACCAATTACGTTTTATGCGGTTCTTTGAAGAAATGGAATCATTACCTGCCATCCTTGCCTATCACGGACAGGCCTATAAGCACCTGAAGGCAGAGACCCTGAAAGCCGAAGACCTGCAGTTTGCCCAGCAGAAACTATGGATCACCTCGTTCCTCTATGGCCTGCTTCGTCCACTGGACGGAATACTCCCCTATCGGATGGAGGGACATATTGAGCTGCCCAGCAGCGAGAATCAAAATATGTTCGGATTCTGGAAGGGCCGACTGACTGACATGCTGATAGAATCCGTCAAGGCCGATGACGGCATTCTGATCCACCTCGCAACGGAAGAATATCAGCATCTGTTCGACTGGCAGCGCGTCCGCAGGGAAGTACACATTATTCAGCCCATGTTCTATGTCCGTAAGGGGAATGACCTGAAGATGCAGGCCGTCTGGGCCAAGACATGCAGAGGTGCCATGACGCGATTCATCATCGAAAACCGCATTGCCATCCCAGAGCACCTGAATACGTTCAGCTACGGAGGCTTCACATACAATCCTGCTCATGGAGAGCCAGACTATCCGCATTTCATCAAATGAACAACCTGAAGAAAAAGGCCACGCTGTCGATACTGCTCATGGTGAGCATGGGTCACCTGCTGAACGATATGTTCCAGTCGGTGATACCCTCCATCTAACCGATCATCAAGGAATCGCTTGGGCTGAGTTTCATGCAGATAGGAGCCATCACACTGACTAACCAGATTACAGCTTCCCTGCTCCAGCTCATCGCCGTTTGCGCTGCTGCTACCCTACTGCAACATGACATGGACGATTATCCTTGCCATTCTCGTGGGAATGGTGATGTCCTCAGCTATGTCTGCCATCCTCGTCTATGGCACAGAACTCCTTTCTGGCAATGTCGGTATGATCTCTGGAGCCTTCTTCGGACTGTCCTTCGGCTTGGGTGGCATCGGCTCAGCCCTCTTCGGATGGATAGCCGATCTGACCAGCATCCAGTATGTGTTCCAGCTCACGGCATTCCTGCCTCTGCTTGGCATCGCTGCCTATTTCCTGCCAAATATCAAGGAATGAATATGAAAAAGATACTTGCAATATTGTCTGTAGCCCTCATGATAGGATGCAATGGCAGCAACACGAAAGAGCCACAGACTTCTTTGAGCACAGATCCAGACAGCACGTTCCTACCGAACGGCTATGACAAGACTGATAAGTAATAGAATAGCACAAATATCGTCCGCGATACTTTGTTAATCATTCTTAAAGTTTTCAATAAATCGCTTGCGATATAAACTATTATTCTTACCTTTGCATCGCAAACGACAGAAATATTTAGAGTCCCTTGATAAGGGACGGCTATAATGCAGGGATTCAATATTAATAAATATAATTAAGGTATGCAAAAGATTTATGATTTCAAGGCTTTTTCAAGCAAAGGTAAGGAGATCGATTTCTCACAGTTTCAGGGTAAGGTATTGCTGATTGTCAACACAGCCAGCAAGTGTGGATTCACCCCTCAGTTCGCAGGACTGGAGGAACTGAACCAGAAGTACAAAGACAAGGGACTCGTCATCATCGGCTTCCCCTGCAACCAGTTCAAGGAGCAAGATCCTGAGGGCGATGCACAGATTGAGGAGTTCTGCCAGCTGAACTATGGTGTGACCTTCCAGATCATGAGAAAGGGTGATGTCAACGGCCCCGATGCCCAGCCCATCTTCGAGTATCTGAAAGCACAGGCACCCACTGAGGAGTACAACGGCCTGAAGGCAAAGGCCGCCAAGACACTCTTCAAGGCTATCAGCAAAAGCGTGGAGAAAGATAGCGACATCAAGTGGAACTTCACCAAATTCCTGATCTCAAAGGATGGTGAGACCATCAAGCGCTTTGCGCCCACCACAGAGCCCAAAGACTTCGAGAAGGACATCGAGGAAATGCTCGGTTAATAATGGTCAATGTTCAATGGTCAATGAAATAAATTATGCACGCAGAATTACAGCTTGACAATCAGATCTGCTTCCGTCTCTATACGGCAGCAAGACTCATCACGCAGGCCTATACGCCGATGCTGAATGAGCTGGGTATAACCTATCCGCAGTACCTCGTTCTGATGGTCCTCTGGGAGCAGGATTCCCAACCAGTGAACGACATTGCCCACCGGCTGCTGCTGGAGACGAACACCGTGACTCCCCTACTCCAACGCATGGAGAAGCTTGGCATTGTCACTCGCAAGAAGGGTGAACAGGACAAGCGCCAGCAGATTGTCAGTCTCACTGAGAAAGGTCGCAATATGGAGGAAAAAGCCTACAAGCTCATCCCTGCAGGCATGGGTGGAATGCTGAAGGCCTGCCCGCTCCAGATGGATGACTACACGCATCTGGCCAGTGACCTAGACTCAATCATTGACACATTAAAGAAATAAACAACCGACACAAAAATGAATTATTAATATGACTTTAGAAGAAGCGATTAAAGCCCGTCATAGTGTTAGGGCATACAAAGCACAGCCACTGACAGAAGACATTGTCAAGGTGCTGGAGAAGGAGATTGAAGAGCAGAACCGTCAGGGGCATCTGCATATCCAGTTGGTCAAGAATGAGCCGAAAGCCTTTCAAGGGAAACTGGCCAAGTATGGTAAGTTCTCCAACGTGACTAACTATCTGGTCATGGCTGGTCAAAAGGCAGAAGACCTCGATGAGCGTATCGGCTACTACGGCGAACACTTGGTACTTCTGGCTCAGACACTCGGCTTGAATACCTGTTGGGTAGGACTCAGCTACTCAAAGATACCTGGAACCTATGTGCTCGAAGAAGGTGAGGTCATCAAGGCATATATCGCTATCGGATATGGTGAGACACAGGGAGTCAGCCATAAGATCAAGACCGTAGAAAAAGTGAGTCGCACGGCCGTAAGGACGCTTGGCTCGTCCAAGAACGCCAGTGATATTCCCCCTTTGTGGTTCCGCAAGGGTGTCGAAGCAGCCCTACTTGCCCCGACAGCTGTGAACCAACAGAAGTTCTTCTTTGAATATGTACCCGCCAAAGACAACAAGTCTGCCCAGGTAATCGCCAAAAGAAGCTTCTCGCTGATTGGCTATACCCAGTTGGATCTCGGCATCGCGAAGTATCATTTCGAGGTCGGTGCTGGAAAGGATAACTTCGAATGGGCATGAAGATCAAAGAGTGGCTGCAATCCCTTTCGTTCAGGACTGGTGTCATCGTCCTGATGTGCTGCATACCCTTCTATATCCTGTCCTTTGCCCAGATGCTGCTGCCTATCAGTACAACAGCAAAAGGCGTACTTTGGGCTGTGCTCTTTGGACTGGCCAAGACCTGCCAGTATGGAGGTCTGACGATCCTGGGCGTTGAAGGCTATAAGCGACTACGGAATAAATTCAGAAAGCAATAAATAAAAACAAGAACAATTGTTATGAAGAAATTTATGAAATCATCAGCCCTCATGCTGACAGGCGCACTGCTCATCGCCGCCTGTGGAAATAAGGAGCAGAAGAGTGAGGCAAACGTCAATGAGAATCCCACTCAGGAGAAAGTCGAGGTAAAGGCCGTTGAGGGTCGCAAGAACTTCAGCGACAAGGCTGTTATCACGCCCCTGCCCGCCATCATGATTTCCACATGGGACGAAAACAAGAATCCCGACGTGATGATGGCTGCATGGGGAGGCCAGTGCGGACCTAAGCACATCACCTTCGAACTCTCGAAGCACAAGACCACTGACAATATCCGTCTGAAGCAGGCCTTCACCATCAGCTTCGCCACGAAGGGCGACATTGCCCAGAGCGACTACTTCGGCATCGTGTCAGGCAACGACGTACCTGATAAGGTGGCCAAGGCAGGATTCACCATCACACCAAGTCCCAATGTCGATGCACCTATCATCAACGAGTACAAACTGACGCTGGAGTGCAAGGTCGTGACCTTCGATGAAGACGAGAACGGTGGTGCCCGTGTCGTCGGCGAGATTGTCAACATGAGTGCCGATGAGAGCATCCTCGATGAGGAGGGTTACATCGACCTCGGCAAGCTTCAGCCCGTTATCTTCGATTCTGCCAAGAACGAATACCGTGTTGTCGGTGAGAAGGTCGGCACGGCTTGGGGTTCAGGCAAGACCATTCAGGAACGTGAAGTGAAATAACGAACAACTATGTTAGGCAACTTTTCATACTATAATCCCACCAAGCTGTATTTTGGTGATGAGTCTTTGAACTTCCTCAAGGACGAACTGAAGAACTATGGCCCCGTCGTGATGCTGAACTACGGCGGCGGAAGTGTGAAACGCAACGGCATCTACGACCAGGTTGTAGCCATCTTACGCGAGGCTGGCAAGACCATCGTTGAGAATCCAGGCGTAATGAGTAATCCCACGCTGGAGAAGCTGAACGAGGGTGTCAAGATAGCCCGTGAGAACAGCATCGACCTGATTCTGGCTCTCGGTGGCGGTAGTGTCTGCGACTATTCGAAGGCTGTGGCAGCATCCGTCTATTACGAGGGCGACTACTGGGATCAGTTCTGGCTGAAGCAGCAACAGCCCGCAGCCGATCAGCGTCTGCTGCCTGTAGCCTGCATCCTGACAATGGCAGGTACTGGCTCGGAGATGAATGCCGGCACGGTGATAACCGACGCAGAGCACACATTCAAGGTAGGCCATGTATTCGACAATCGACTGATGCCGAAGTTCTCTATTCTGAATCCGAAGTTCACGATGACCGTGCCCGAAGATCAGATGAAGGCTGGCATCTACGACATCATGAACCACATCATGGAGCAGTATTTCAGCGACTTCGATGACAACACCAGCGACTACCTCTCAGAAGGTCTCATGCGCAGTCTGATCACCGCTTCTCGTATCGCCGTCAAGAATCCACAGGACTACGAAGCCCGCTCGAATATCATGTGGACGGCCACTTGGGCACTCAACACGCTCATCGGGCTTGGCAAGCATGAGGACTGGATGGTTCACATGATTGGCCACTCCATCGGTGCCTGGACACATGCGCCTCACGGCTTCTGTCTGGCTTCCGTCTCTATGGCCTATTATCATCGTGCCATGAAGCCCGGTCTGGCAAAATTCGTGCGCTTTGCCAAGAACGTCTGGGATATCAAGGGCGAGGGAATGACCGACGAGCAGATAGCAGAAGCAGGACTCGAGGCTCTGAAAAACTGGATGCTGGAGATTGGTTTGCCTCTGACCATCAGCGAGCTTGGTGCCACAGAGGATATGATCCCTGGCATCACCGAGGGTACCATCTGCTATACTGCCGGATATATGGATTTGAAGCCCGAGGATATCACGGAGATACTGAAGGCTTCGATGAAGTAAACAAAAAGTACTTTAACACCCTTGTCGTCGACCATCATGTCCATGCCTCCGTTGTTGCCATTGCTGGCAGTCGGCTTGCGCTCACCATCCAGTATCTCGCGGCACATGTCTTTGATATCGGTAACAAACTATTTGATGACAGCCTTTACGTCGGTTATCATGTCCTTATGCGCCTCATCAGGCTCTGAAAGCTTCGAAGTGAGCGTCACGCTGCCAGCCTTGTCCTTCGATGAGAAAGAGCCGGTATAGACGATGCTGCTGACCTGATAGAGCGTAGCCTCCGCCTTCACGAAGTACTTGCCGTCCTTCACCTTCTTGCCCTGCTGATCAGTAAAGTCCCACGTGAATGTCTGTTTGCCGTTAGCCTGAGGCGTTGCACCCGTTATGCCATCCAGCTGCTGGTCTGAGAGGCTTTCAGCCTTAACGGTCTTCACCCAAGTAGGCACACAGTTGGGACGCTTCACATAGCCACGCATCGGCTGCTCGTTGCCACGAACACGCCCTTTCGTGGTAAAGGAGGTCACGAAGAGTGTCTTCACCACCTCACCCTTCTCGTTCTCAATCCAGACGGCATACTGGTTGGAGCCAGGGCCAGCCTGTTTCTGATAGTTGAAACTCACTTCAAGGGTCTTGCCCTTCTTTGTCTGAGCCATGGCAGGCATAGCCAGCAACATGGCGGCGACAATCGCCAGGAAATACTTTTTCATCTTTGTCTGGTTTTGGGTTATTTTGTTAGATCAATATTCGCAGTAGCCTTTCCGTCGGCACTATGGAAGACGAGCACCAGCTTCTCCTTGGGCAGATCCTGCAGGGACATGTCAAACGCCTTCTTGCCAACAGCCGTATAGGTCTTGACGGTCTTGCCAGAGAAACTGACCACATCCACCTTCTCCACAGGTTCCGAAGCCGAGACGCTGAGGTTCATCCCGCTCCGCTTGGTGTCTACAGTCAGTTCCGATGCGACGTCACTGGTCTTGTCAAGACCTGCAGCAGCCAGCCTTGCCCTGCAAGTCTCTGCCAGAGCAGGACTGGTAGCCTCCAGATAGCACAGCGCATAATGGCGACCCAGCATCCTGTAGCCCTCACTGCTGAAGTGCACGTTGTCATCACTTGGCAGACAGCCCTCAGCCGATACCACATACGTGTTCGGATAGCGGTTGGCGATGTCGTTGATGGTAGGATTAGCATGGGCGCATACACCGTTGTATTCCTTCCTGACCACCTCGCCCACCAGCAGAGGCACGGCAGTAGAGTCAAACCTGAGTTCCTGCTGCAGGTCACGGTAAATCTTGCGCACTTCCCTGCCCCACTCGTCGTTATAGGCATCCGTCTCGCCCTGATGCAGCAGGATGCCCTTGATGACACCATCCCTGGCTGCCACCTTCGCCATCGAGAGCAGACGCTCATAGGGGTCACGACCATACTGGTTGAGGATGCCGTTCATCCAGTCACGCTCCTCCTTGGCAATCAGCGGGGCGTTCTTGTCCTTGTCGAAGAACGTGATGGGACAGCCCTCAACAGCCACCGACACGATGCCGATACGCACATTCTCAGGCACCACATCGAGCAGCGTCCGTCCAAACCAATCCACAGGCCCCAGATGGGCATCGGCACGACAGAGGGGCGGCACGGCCTTGCGCCAAGTGCCCAACTTGCGGTCAGCACCGTCCGTCGTAGCCATACTCAGATAGCGGTCACTCACCGTCAGGTCCTGATGCTCAATGGGAGCTTGACCTGCCATATTCGACTGTCCGAAACAAAGGAATACCCAGAAGTTCTGATCCTGAGCCTGTAACTGAAGTGTCCCCATAACTGTCATCAATAGAATGAATAATTTCCTCATCATCTTTATTATCGTTAAGTTCATATTACCAAGGGAAAGTCTCCGGATCGTTGAGCACGTTCGAACGAAATTGCCTATTTGATAAACATTATTAATATTTGGTGCAAATATACTGATAATAAATCAATAATGACTATTTTTGCAGTCAGATTTAAATGTTTTTATTACTAGACTATGAACAGAAGAGATTTTATCAAGAAGTCAGCTGTAGCAGCAGCTGCAACTGCAGTAGTAGCCCCCGTATCGGCTATGTTGACAAAAGCAGAGTCGGCAGGACTGGCAGGTAAAGAAGCAGAGCCAGTACGAATGTCACAGTCTGACGATCAGGCACCCAAGGTGCTGCTGGTCAATGGAAGCCCTCGACGAGACGGCAACACATTCTGTTGCCTGGAGGAGATTGAGAAGCAGCTGCAGAAACACGGACTGCAGACAGAGATCGTCCAGATTGGCCGCAAGCCCGTCCGCATGTGTATCAATTGTGGTGGTTGTCATCAAGATGGTGCCAAGGGATGCGTGTTCGATGACGATATGTGTGCCGTGATCACAGAGAAGATGGCGACGGCTGATGCACTCATCGTAGGCACTCCCGTCTATTACGGCCAGCCTAACGGTGGCATCCTCTAACTGATGCAGCGACTGTTCTTCTCTGCGGGCCATTTGGTACAAAACAAACCTGCTGCAGCTTTGGCAGTTTGTCGTCGTGGTGGTGCAACTGCCACCCTCCAGACCATGAACATGATGTTCGAGATGATGAACATGCCCGTCGTGACCTCCCAATACTGGAACATCGCCTATGGAGCCGGCAAGGGTGAGGTGAAACTCGACACCGAGGGTATGCAGACCATGCGAACACTAGCCACGAATATGGCTTGGTTGCTGGAGAAAATCCATACCGACGGCAATACAGCCCCTAAGCGAGACGAGAAACATGTATTCATGAACTTCATCAGATAGGGAGATCCCAAACATGAGAACGTCATTCTTCACTGTCCTATTTCTTATCACTGTTTTTTCAGCAATTCCTTCATCAGCCCAGACCATGCGGGACAGAAACAACATGAAGATAGGCACAGCCAACGTGGTAAACATGTACCACACGGCCGTTTACTATTTCTTTAATCTACTATAACCAACCATCTGGTTTTAAAACCATTAAAGACACCTGAGAATAAAACAGAATCAATCTTCAGATGCCTTTCAAAAAGGACTGTATATATTCTCTTTTAGCCATAATACCTATGATTTCCAACGCCAAGTCTTCCTGACGAGTGTTGTTATTGTATGTGTGATAGTACGGATATGGAAGCTCTTACCCATCACAATCAGCAATACAGCAGAAAGGATAAGCACGATTCCAACGGCAAGTCTGAACGTAAACAATTCACCAAAGACCAGCACACCGATGGCTACAGCCGTCAATGGCTCCAAAGCACCCATGATAGCCGTAGGTGTGGCTCCTACCTCATGAACGGCTATGGTCATGAATACTAGCGAGAGAACCGTTGGCACCAAACCCAACCAACACGCAAAGAACCATGCTCGGGGAGATGGCGGCAACATCAGATGCAAGTCGGGCGAAGTAAATGAATAGGCTAGCAGACACGTCATGCATATCAGCAGCACATAGAACGTGAGTTTCAATGTCGACATACGGATGCTCGACTGGTTGACTATCACAATATAGACGGCATAGGTCAGCGACGAAACCACCACCAACAACACCCCCATCATACTGAGCGAAATGCCTGCATCGCCCTTGTATAGTAGACCGATACCAACCAATGCTAGAATGATGGAAGTAATGGTTGTAGCCGTAATCTTCTCTCGGAAAAATGTGGCCATAATGACAGCCACCATCACAGGATAGACAAAAAGGATGGTAGAGGCAATTCCCGCATCCATGTAATGGAAACTCTGGTAATAGGTCAGGCTGGATGCAGCCATCAAGGCTCCGAGGCTGGCCATCGTCGTTAATTCTCTCCTTGTAACTGCAAAACTTTTCCGATTAGCAATAAGGACAACGCCCAGTATTACCGTAGCTATAGAAAAGCGAAAGAAAAGGACGGACGACGTATTCACACCCTCCGCATAGAGCGGTAAAGCTCCTAACGGGTTGGTGCCATAACAGACAGCAGCCAGTATGCCGCAGATGATTCCCTTATGTTTCATTCTCCTATAATCGTTACTACCAACTCTCTGGAACCACCGAAATTGCGGTACTCGCAGAAGTAGATACCCTGCCAAGGGCCGAGATTAAAACGTCCGTCAGTAATTGATGCTCAGTCCGCCGCTCGAACTTGTTCGCTTTGCTTGCAAAGAACTGGTATGTTTCGTGAAGATGTTCACAATACCGGTCTTGGGCAGTTTCGGCAACTGGCTCAGGATCTCACTCGTCACCAAGTGGAAACCTCTGCGTTTCGGCTTCAGGACTATCTCTATTTGCTGTACCATATCACTTAATTGTCATTGATTAATCATCAGACTGTCCAAAATGCGCCATAGGCTAATACTTGGTGAAGTTATACTTTTCCCTCAACTCAACTTTCTTCTCCTCGTTTTGGGAGGTAAAGTAACCCTTCCAACCTGGACAGAAGTTAATGTGCCAGCGCCAGAACTTGCCTAACATCGAATTGGGCTTCTTGTCATAGTGTGCCCTGAACTTGCAGTTTTCGCAATTATGTGCCACAATCAAATATACTGAACAATATTAATAATAGCTGCAAAGATAGATATAATAATTCGTTTATCTATTATATTATTCGTACCTTTGCACCGAATTTAAGAATAAATAAGGATTATGCAACAGAAAAAGAACTTCCATCGCCACTTTGAGACATCAGGATTAAGCCTCTATTGGATTATCATCGCGTATATCATCGTCGGATGGTTCTACCCCGTTGTAGGACTCATCGCACTCATTTGTATGATTGGTCCCGTGATGACCAGCATCTGGAAAGGGCGTTGGTGGTGCGGACACGTATGTCCTCGCGGCAACATGTACGACCGTCTGCTGTCGAAGTACTCACCCCACAAGCCAATACCGGCATTCGTGCGTACGTTCGGCTTCCGCCTGTTCATGGTGTTCTTTATCTTCAGCATGTTCGGCATCCAGCTGACATTCACCGTTCCCTGGAGCGAGGGCGGATTGGCAATGTGGGGTGGCATCGGACGCGTGTTCTGGACTATTATCGTGATGACTACCATTGTCGGCGTTACGCTGAGTTTCATCTATGCGCCACGCACATGGTGCTCGTTCTGTCCGATGGGCACCATCTCCCGCTGGGTGGCTCCTAAGAAGGCACCGCTACCAAAGGCCTTTACGAACATCCACGTATCGATTGCCTGTCAGATGAAGTGTAAGAGCTGTGCCCGCGTCTGTCCGATGCAACTCACGCCCTACGACAGCCGCGGACAGGAAATAGGCTATCTCGATCCAGACTGTCTGAAATGTGGTAAGTGTACTCTAGCCTGCCCTACGAAGATTATGACATTAAAACATTAAACATTATACGATTATGGAGAATATCAAAGATTATCAGCAGTACCTCAGAGGTTACAACTAAAAACCAGGCCCTTGCTGCAGCAGCCCGCATCCAATCGATTCCAACACTGTTCTTCATCACTAAGAACGGCGACATAGAGCGTGTAGTTGGCGGGCTTCCATATCAAGAACTGGTGCGAATGGCCGAAAAGATTTGCAAATAGAAATCATAATTATTCCCAAATTATTCCTCCGTATCGCAATGATATGGAGGATTTTTCGTACCTTCGCCATCTGAAAGATAGAAACGATATGAATCCCGTTGCCGTCCGACTTCTCAACCAACAGCTGGTTGCGCCTCAGGTCAGTGACGCTGCCGAGGTGGTTAGCTACATGGGTGCCATTCAGGCGCAGGATTACCGTATGATGCGGTGGGCTGTTGCGATGCGGACCGACATCGACTTCAAGGGTTGTAAAAGTTGCTTTGCCTGTAAGATCAAGAACTCAAAGACCAATGGCGTGTGTGCGCTGAAGGATGACCTGCGCCCTGTACTAGAGCGTTGCCGTCAAGCTGATATCATCGTGATAGGCTCGCCAGTCTATTACAGCTACCCTACGGGAGAGATACGTTCATTCATGGAGCGCCTGATGTTCCCTGTCGGTACATACATGTATGAGAACGGCAAGCATATCACACTTCGTGACAAGGTAATTCCTACGGCAATAATCTTCACCATGAACTGTCCGGAAGACTATATGAAACAGATAGGGTATCCCCCAATTTTAGAGGAGAATACGAAGGTCATGGCTGATATCTTCGGCTACTCAGAGACTCTCTATTTCTGCAACACCTATCAATTTAATGACTACTCCCACTACGACTTCAATCTGTTTTCAGAAGAGGACAAACGGAAGTATCGTGACGAGCATTTTGATACCGACCTGAAGAATGCCTATGAGCTGGGCAAACGACTGGTTGGCAAATGCCAGGAATAATAGCAACCTTAGTTTGTTGTGAATAACTATTTTCTCCTGGACTTAGGTTCTGGGAGAGATTTGCAAGTTTCAACAACCAACTCAGAAAGGTAATCCTGGTCATCCACATCTGCTATGTAGAAGTTGTCCTTTGCTCCCACATAGGGTTTGCACAAAGTCTATACTACTTGCCATATAATTCAGATTTATCTGATATTCTTTGCCTTTCTTAAGTCCATCATGTCACTGATTGTATAAGTTCTCGTATGTCATACTTACTTGCAGATTTCCTCTATCTTCTTGCGTTTCTTCTCCTTCGGCTCGTCAGCGGCGTAGCCGATGGGAATCAATACAGCAGGTTCCTCGTTGTCACCAAGGCCAAAGAGCTGCTTGCATTTCTCAGCATCGAAGTTGCAGACCCAGCAGGTAGCGAGACCTTGCTCAGTAGCTGCCAGACACAGATGCTCAACAGCAATGGCTATGTCAATATTGCCATGATGTTTGCCGTCCGAGCGTACCCACTCCTCGTCGTGCAGGATGCTGCAGATAATGTACATCGGAGCCGTCGCAAACCACTCACGGTTGTAGCACTCCTGCAACTTCGCCTTGTTGACCTCGTTCTTGACCATACGGAACATCCACGGTTGCTTGTTCACCGCCGACGGTGCAAAGCGGACACACTCCATCACATAGTCCAGTTTCTTCTGTTCCACACTCTTCTCCTGATAGCTCCTACAGCTATACCTCTGCTTCACTAAATCTAAAAATGCCATATTTTCTATTGCTTAACCTTTATATACACTCCGTCGAAAGCAACACCCATAACGAAACATCCGAATGTCTCATACTTCGTGGTAGACTTCAACACCACGAACTTCTTGAAGAAATGGGCGCTGAAACCATAGCCGCACTCGTTGACATTCTCATAATAGAAATAGTCGTGGGTTGATTCCCCCAATACCGCAGGACGGTCAGGAGCACTCTTTCCTTCGGCAATATTGCCAGGCGCATTGCTAACCTCGAAATGCAGTTTGTACTTGCCTGCTCCACGGAACTTTACGTTGCCTCCCATCATAGACCCGTAGCGGGGATTCCAGATGGAATAGGCATACTCACGCCCGATATTCTGTGGATCCTCATAGTCAAGATAGTCTGTCACATCAATACGTCCGGTGAGGGCATCATCATTCGTACTGAAGTTCTTCATCGGCAGCGATTTTTCTGTCCTCGGATTCGTCCAAGTGCCTTCTGCGATATAGGGATTCTCGTTTTCTTCTTCCACAATATGGAACAACATCGTTCCTGTGATAGTACCGTCACTTTGGTATTCTTTCAGATAATACCAGCCTTCATCATTCGTTGGTGAGCCAACTACTAAAATGGGGGCAGGGTTCTTCGCCTTAGGATAATAGATTTCACCCACGGCAATCTCTTCGCCATTTACAGCGAACTTCAACCTGACGGGAATCTTGTCACCCAATGTCCCCTCAAAGCTGTACTCTCCCAAAACGTCTGCTTGTGCAGCTATTGCAAACACAAGGAAGAAAAACAATAATACTTTCTTCATATATTTCAGTCCAATTTCTATCATATCTTCATAAACAATCTCCCTGCTGCCTGAGTTTCTCTTCACAGCGGGCTGCATAGTTAGACACCTGTGTCTTTAAATCATCAAAGCCCGATATCATGCCCTTGAACGAGCGGCCGTCTTTCTGATGTTTTAGTGTCAAATACACCTTTGATTATCTTGATATTACCCATAAATACTAATAATTCTCAATTCTCGGAGCAGCGAGCGCCAACATGCCTGCATGATTGGTCGAGTCGTGACGAGATTCAACTTTTGTTAAAACTGATGGCAAAGATAGTGATTTTACGCTGATTATTGGTAATTTTGCCACGATATTTAAATGAATTTAGGCAAAAGAGCAAAAGAAATGGATGTAACTGAGTTACATGACGAAGAAAACCTACTACTCCACCAGACGCTCGGCATGGGTTGCAAGTAACGTTCCGTAAAGAGTCTTGCCCAGCAGTTGGGAACCACCCAGAAAGCCGTTCAGAAGAAACTCGTCTCGATCGTCGAGAAACTACGGCATCACGACGATTCCATTCAGCTCTGGAAATATCTGAATCGATAAACAATAACAACATAACAAAACACTAGTGACTTATGAACAAGATTCTATCAGCATTTGCAGCACTGGTCATACTGACCTCCTGCAATAGTAGTGAACAGAAGGCAGAGACCGCAGCAACCACTGACGGCAAGGCCATCATTGAGAACATCATGACGCGTACCAGCATCCGCCAGTTTACAGATCAGACGATTTCAGCCGACACCATCGAGACGCTGCTTCGTGCCGGTATGGCTGCACCTACTGCCGTGAACAAACAGCCCTGGCACTTTGTTGCCGTCACCAACAAGGACAAACTGAAGGAGATGGCCATCAACAATCCTAATGCCAGAATGTTGGAACAGGCTCCGCTGACCATCGTCGTGTGCGGTGATATGCAGAAAGCACTTGAAGGCGAAGCACAGGCATTGTGGGTTCAGGACTGCTCGGCTGCTACGGAGAACATCCTGCTGGCTGCCCACGGCCTCGGTCTTGGTGCGGTATGGACTGCGCTCTATCTGCGTGACGAACGTGCCAAGAGTGCCATCGAGGCGCTGAAACTGCCCGATCACATCGTACCTCTTTGTGCCATCATTATCGGCCACCCGGCTGAGAATCCTGAGCCTAAAGACAAGTGGCTGCCGGAGAATGTTTCATATAATGAGTTTGGAGGCCAAGCCGAATAACGGCATAAAGGAATATGGAAAAATAGACTATGCCCAAGGAACGCAACAAGGCAGACGGCTATCGTGAGAAGGCTTACGAGGGTGACACCAAGGCTATGAACAACCTTGGGGTATGCTACGAGCGTGGCACTGGCGTGAAGGTCAATCTAGGGATGGCGTTCGAGTGGTATATGAAGGCAGCAGAGCTGGGTGATGTCTATGGCTGCTTCAACGTCGGCGAATGTTATTATCACGGAAAAGGCGTGGAGCAGAATGCAGAACTGGCCTTTGAGTGGTACATGAAGGCCGCAGACAAAGGTGATATGCAGTCGCAGGTTAACGTGGCCAATGCCTATTATCTCGGCAACGGCACAGAGACAGATCACCATAAAGCATTCCTCTGGTATCGTGAAGCAGCCTTCCAAGGA
>Ga0256405_10003896_pt1 | contig 29525 bp, 17 predicted proteins | sample RumenRJG_02DNA_FD_189096 | JGI IMG/M metagenome (GOLD analysis project Ga0256405, IMG submission 189096) | Bovine rumen microbial communities from Lethbridge, Alberta, Canada - RJG_02 | ecosystem: Host-associated > Mammals > Digestive system > Stomach > Rumen | place: Canada: Alberta... | reverse complement strand
AGGACAGGAGCTGTACCGGAAAGGCAATTCCAGAGAGACGTTTTTCTCTATCCTGCAGAAGAACATGCAGCCGGTATATGACTCAGCCAGAAGGCAGGGATATGAAGTGTGGGATTTTTGAACAGATAATACCCGGTGATTTCAGAGGAAACAGTAAAAAGGTGCGGATTCTCTCACTGAAAAAATCTGTAGAGAAGGAAAAAGAATCGAGAGTGAAAAATATTGCCGATGCAATATTTTTCACTCCGGAGCTTTGTGGCGGAGCACAAAGCTCCCTTGGTGTCAACGAGAAATCGTCTTCACGAATTTCTCGTTGACCATGCCTGCGCACTAAGGTGCTCCGGCATGGTCGGAAAGAGTAATTATGGAACTCAGATATATAGAACTGAAAACTGGCTGGAATGATAATGGTCCGGCATGGATTGGTTTTGTAAAAGAATCACGTTCCGGAAAGATGGTCTACTTCAATGATCATGCCTTTCAGAGACACAGGGGGGAATACCGTAACTATATTGATGTAGAGACACAGGAAGAGTACTGGATTTCCGGCGTTAAGAAGAATGGTGAAGACAGGCACTGGGCCGGCGGAGGCATCATTACCGTTGATGAAAAGGCAGTTGAACTGTACATGTCTATTACCGGAATGAAGGAACTTCCCAAGAGCAGGTACCGGATCGAGAATATTCCGGATGTTTTTCCTGTTGATCGAATAAACGCATTATTAAACCATAAATCATAAACTATACGAAAACCCAGTGGGATATTAATTGATCAGCAGCCGGCAGTCCTGCCGCTGACAAGAAGGAATACAGGTATGGTTGGTAAGTATAAAGTCATCACCCTCTGCGGCAGCACCCGCTTCAAAGACGCTTTCATGGAAATCCAGAAGCGCCTGACATTAGAGGGTAACATCGTCATCAGCGTCGGACTCTTCGGCCATTCCGGCGACATGGAAGTTTGGGAGAACATGGACGAGGGCACTCTGACAAAGACGAAAGAGATGCTCGACGACATGCACAAGCGCAAGATTGACATGGCTGACGAGATCTACGTCATCAATGTAGGCGGATATATCGGCGACAGCACCCGGTCAGAGATTGAATATGCCAGAAAGACAGGGAAGAAGGTCAGATATCTGGAGTGTCCTCATGTGACAACATATAACAGCATGTAAACAATAAAGACGATAGTATTCGCAGACAGTATTCTACTATTAGGTCCGTTTTTTTAGACAATCAGTGGGTTTTACTTAAGGTGTCTCTCATAGAGAATCTGTTAATAATAAAATGATTGAAGCTTTGAACGGTTTTGATATGATAATAAAGTGTGCCTTTTGGCACTTTATTATCATTAGACAAAGCATTTTTCGGATTTCCTGCGGTCTGTTGGTGCCATGTAGAATCCGGAAAGGAAAGGATCATAAATGGAAAGAAGACCCTACAGCGCCGGAGCTGTCAAGCATGCCTTCTGGTTTATGGAATTCCGTAAAGTCGTCTCTCTTCGGGAAGAAGGCAAATCCTGGGACGAGATCAAGCAGCTGAATGAGGATGAAAACATCTTTGGCGCACCTACAAAGCTTCGCGCCAATCAGATCTGGAGCACTGTATCTGCACGGATCAAGTGCCTGGATGACAGCTTCTATCCGGTCTTCCGGTCCTGTGATGTGGCCGGGCAGAAGCTGTTTGCCCTGACTGCAGCTATGGCTTATGATACATTGTTTGGCGAGTTTGTCTATGAAGTCATCCGGGAGAAGATGATCATCGGCCTGAATGAATTTGCCGACAGCGATATCCGTATCTTCTTCAACAATAAGCAGGCGCAGGATGACAAGGCTGCAAAGTGGACAGAAGCTACCTTAAAGCGTCTCAGAGTCTGTTACAAAACATTATTATACGAAGCCGGCATGACAGACAAAGGAAAGGACACAAGAAAGATATTTAGGCCTATTCTTGATCCGGCTATGGAGCGATGGATGATGGATCATGGCATGGAATATTATGTAAAGGCTTTGACGGGGGTGAGGTAATGGCAGGCATAACAGAACGGCTCGATGCGATGGAGGCAGAGATCAGAAAGCCTCGTTTCCGTGAATCCACCGGCATGGCCAACGAGGTGAACTACTGGGTATTTGATTATCCTCCCGAAAAGGAACTTGAAGTGCGGGAGCGCATCGAATACATGAAAAAGAAGAACCAGAAGGGTGTTGACGGCTTCGAGCTTGTCGTCTTTGACCTCTATGATATGGTCATGGATTATCTGGAGGGCAAAAACTTTGTCAATTCCTATATGCGCTATGAAAAACGCAGAGGTTTCAATTATATTGTCCGTGCTGTCACTACTTCGATGAAGGTCAATGAGGAAGACAGTATCATTGTTCAGAAGATTGTCGAGCAGACTCCGGAAAATGCGATCGTATTCCTGACCGGAGTTGGCAAATGCTATCCCATGCTCCGATCCCACAAGATCCTGAACACCCTGCACCAGCATGGGCTGAGAAAAACACCTGTCGTCCTGTTCTTTCCCGGAACCTACAATGAGCAGGAACTGATCCTCTTTAATGAGATCAAGGACGATAATTACTACCGTGCATTTAAGCTCGTGAAATGATTGCACATAACATCAATATCAAATATCCCGTATATAAACAATACCGTCATACGTAAAGACTGATGAAGTGAGGTACCCGCTATGCTGTTTAAGGAGATGTTTAAAAAATCAATCACCAGAGATATTCAGGGCGTCGTGATTGCCGGACAGGGTGAAAAAACCAATATTGCCACTGAACTTGAAGAGTATGTTGTCACTCCGGAACTGCAGCGGCATTTCGCAGATTTCTTCTCCGCCTATGCAAAAGGAATCCATGGAAACACGACAAAAATGGGTGTCTGGATCTCCGGCTTCTTTGGAAGCGGTAAATCCCACCTCTTGAAGATCCTTTCCTATATTCTGGACAATAATGAGATCGAGGGCAAGCATGCAATCGATTACTTTATTGATGATCAGAAAATAAGTGATCCCATGGTTCTGGCAGATATGAAGCTTGCGGCCAACACCCCTTCTGATGTGATCATCTTTAATATTGATGCCAAGAGCGAATCCGACGGAAAATCCAATAAGGATGCTATCGTCAACGTGTTTCTAAAGGTTTTCAATAATTCTCTCGGCTTCTGCGGGGCAATCCCCTATGTTGCTGACCTGGAGAGAAAGCTCTCGGAGGATGGCAGATATGAGGACTTCAAGGAGGCATATAAGAAGGCAAGAGGCGTTGACTGGTATGAAGAACGGCATGAATTTTTGTCCAGTCAGGACGGTGTGGTAGATGCCCTTGTCGATATCGGCTATATGAGTGAGAATGCCGCCTGGAACTGGTGTGAAAAGGCAATAGGTGACTACCAGATCAGCATTGAGGATTTCGCAAAGCGGGTCAAGACTTATATCGACAAAAAGGGCGGTGATCACCACGTCATCTTCCTCGTGGATGAAATCGGCCAGTATATTGGTGACGACAGCAAGCTGATGCTGAACCTGCAGACAGTAACTGAGGAACTCGGCAAAGAGTGCATGGGCAAAGCCTGGGTCATCGTAACCAGCCAGCAGGACATTGACTCGATTACAAAGGTCAAAGGAAATGATTTTTCCAAGATCCAGGGACGGTTCGACACACGTCTTTCTCTTTCTTCTGCCAATGTCGACACAGTCATCAAAAAGCGAATACTGGATAAGACAGATACTGCGGCACAGACCCTTCGTCTCCTCTATGACCAGAAATCCACCATTATCAAAAACTTGATCGTCTTTAATGACGGTGTGGAAAAAAAGCTTTACGCAAATGCGCGGGACTTCTCGGAAGTATATCCCTTTGTCCCCTATCAGTTTAACCTTCTTGCCAGCGTTCTGACTTCCATCCGTACGCATGGAGCATCCGGCAAGCACCTGTCCGAAGGCGAGCGGTCCATGCTGGCCCTCTTTAAGGAGTCTGCAGCCAGACTCAAGGATGCAGAACTGGGGACTATTATTCCCTTTCATCTCTTTTATGACGCACTTGAGAACTTTCTGGATCACAGCCACCGGGGAGTTATTATCCGTGCCTATGACAATTCCAAGATCAACCCGGAACATAGGGAATCGGATGTCTTTGCGATCAATGTCCTGAAGACTCTGTTCATGATCAAATATGTCCTGGAGATTGAGCCGAATCTTGAGAACATCACCTCTCTTATGATCAGCAATATCGATGACGACCGCATTGCACTCAAAGACAGGGTCGAACAAGCCCTGAAGGTCCTGGACGGCCAGAAGCTGATCCAGAAGAACGGATCCAGGTATATTTTCCTGACAGATGAAGAGCAGGAAATTGAACGGGAGATTGACAGCCAGAATGTTGAAATGGCGGAGGTGATCAATAAGGTCTCCGAGATGATCTTCGAAGACATTTTTACGGAAAAGAAGTATCGGTATCCGTCCTTTAACGGCAGATATTCTTTCTCCTTCAACCAAGCCGTGGATGACCGACCCTACAAGGCAAACCAGAATTATGACTTCGGCCTGAGGATCATTACTCCCTGGTTTGACAGCGGCAGTGATGATTCTACCTACCGTAATATGTCTGTTCAGAATAAGGAAGTGCTGGTTGTTCTGCCCAACGATGCTGCCTTTCTGGATGAGATCCGAGTTTATCTGAAGATTGAGAAGTTCCTGCGTCTCAATACATCTACCCAACTGACCAAGTATGAAACAATCAAGGAGGCGAAGCGCGTGGAGATGCGTGAGCGCAACTCCAATGCAAAACTTTTCCTGACTGAGAGCCTGAAGGAAGCCACAATCTACGTCAATTCCGATACAGTAAAGACCAACGCCAAGGAAGTCACCAGCCGCATTAATGAGGCTCTCGGAAGGCTGGTCCAGATCGTTTATCACAAGCTCTCCTATATAGATGCAGCCTGTGGTGAAGCAGATATCCGAAAGATGCTACGCACAACGAATCAGATCTCCCTTGACCTGGACGGCGGCAAAGAGGTCAATGCACATGCTCTCGGAGATGTCCTGGGTTATATTTCCGACAACAGCAAGATGCATATGAAGACTTCCATGAAGAGTGTCAAGGATCGCTTCATGAAGGCTCCTTATGGATTCGTCGAGGATGATGTCCATTGGCTGATCGCGCGGCTCTTCAAGCGCGGAGACATTTCCTTTACTGTAAATGGCGCGAATGTCAGTCTGAACAATAAGAGTGACGAGGAAATAATCAGTTATATCACAAAGAAAGCATTTGTCGAAAAACTGCTCATGGAGGAACGCATCCGTGTCTCTGAAAAGGACAAAAAGACAGTCCGCAGTGTCATGAAGGAAGTCTTCAAGGCCGGATCTGTCGCTGAGGATGAAGATACCATCATGAAGAATTTCCAGAGATATGCGCAGAATACCATCAATGAAATGCTGCGACTGGAGCCCCTCTATCAGACCCACCCATATCCCGGGAAAAAAGTCTTGGATCAGGGCAAACGCCTGATGCAGTCCGTCATCCAGATCCAGGCTCCGTTGGAATTCTTCCAGTATGTCTCCAAAATGAGCGAGACATTCTATGATTTTTCGGATGACTATGAGCCAGTAAAGAATTTTTTTGGCGGGGAACAAAAAGAGATCTTCACCCGCGCACTGGAGATGCTGACAATCTATGATGACAGCAAGACCTATATCGTTGACAGAGAGCTGGAAGACGTTGTCCAGGAGATTCGTGGAATCGTTGGACAACCGCAGCCATATAAAAATATCCCCAAGCTACCCGCCCTGCGTGATTCCTTTGTGGAAGCATATTCGAAGGTTTTGGAACGCGAGGAAAAACCGGTTCTGGATGCGATCGACCAGGCAAAAAAGCGTGTCATGGAAGTGCTGACAGCCCGCGAATACGCCGCTACTTACAAAGATCATTACAGTGCACAGTTTGCGGAAATCCGCGCAGGCGCAGAGCGCTGCAACAATGTATCCGCCCTTCGCAGCTATGCCGATAAGGCCGAGGCTCTGAAGATTCGCCTTCTGAATGAGATCACCGAACGGGATAATGAAATTGCAAAAAGACGGGCAGAAGAAGCTGCCCGAAAGGCCAGAGAACAAGGCAAGCCGGACTCTGAAATAATTGGTGAGTCCAGAGGAGAATATAAATTCAAAAAAACAAAGAATGTCACGATAAAGAATATGACGCATACAGCGTCTTGGAGACTGGAAAGTACCGGGGATGTAGACAAAGTACTAGATTCCCTTCGCAAAGCCCTTCTTACAGAGTTGGATGAATTCGATATTGTAAACGTGGAGTTCTGATATGGATATTTTTGATATAAAAAAAGCCAAAGAAGTTGAAATGATGCAAATACTCTTTTCTCTGATTGATAACTTGGAAGAGGAAGTTATTGAATTCAAAGAGGCTGGTAACAGCTTTAAATTGAGTGAAATTGGGGAGTATTTTTCCGCAATCAGCAATGAAGCTAATCTGCATGCACTGCAGCACGGTTGGCTTATATTTGGTGTGCGAAATAAGGATAGGAAAATCGTAGGTACCAATTACCGCAATACACAAGGGCTCCGTACTTTGAAAAATGAAATTGCTTCCGGCACTACAGGAGGCATTTCTTTTATTGACATTTACGAGCTATATCCCGAAGTAGAGGGTGAGTCAAAAAGAGTCATTATGTTCCAGATTCCAGCCGCAATAACAGCCGTTCCAACAGGCTGGCATAATATTGAATACGGGCGAGACGGGGAATCGATTGTGCCCTTATCATCAGAAAAAAGGGAACGTATCCGTAGGCAGGAGAAAATGGACTGGTCCAAACAGCTCATCACTGGTGGATCCTTGAGAGACCTTGATGAACGAGCTATACAAATTGCCAGAAAGAACTATAAGGAAAAAATGGATGATCCCTACATTTCAGAAGAAGTGGACCGCATGTCTAATGCGGAATTTCTTGAAAGAAGAAAGCTGGTAATCGATGGGAAAATCACAAATGCAGCCTTTCTACTTCTGGGAAAACAGGATTTTGACTATAAATTCCAAACAGTTCCAGAAGCGTCTTGGCGAGTTTATGACTCAAAAAATAATGTAAAAGATTATCTGATATTCAAGATACCTTTTATCACATTAAGCGATCGTATATTAGAGCATATCAGAAATCTCACCTATCGGTTTATGCCTAACCAGATGACACTGTTTCCTATGGAAACAAAACAGTATGATCCATGGGTATTAAGAGAACTTCTTAACAACTGTATCGCACATTCTGATTACACACTTGGAGGAAGAATCTATGTGCATGAATTCGAAGACAAACTAATCATATCAAATCCTGGATCATTCATTCCCCGAAGTATAGAACCGATTCTGCGGCCAAGTTATACATCGCCGTTCTACAGAAATCAGTTGTTGGCCGAGTCAATGGTCATGTTTAAAATGATTGATTCAGAAACAACCGGAATCAGGCGGGTATTCAACATCCAGAGAGAAAAGTATTTTCCGCTTCCTGATTATGATCTGTCTGTCGGCGATAAAGTAGAAGTCTGTGTATACGGTAAAGAGATAAACGAGAAATATAAGTATCTGCTCTACGAAAATGAAAATCTGGATCTCACAACAGTCTACCTTCTAGACCAAGTTCAAAAAGGAAAGCGAATCAGCAAAGAAGCTGTTGCCCACTTGCGCAAATATCATCTTGTGGAAGGAAGGGTAACGAATCTGTTTTTAGCAGGTCCCTTGGCTAAAACACCGGAGGAAAAAGCCCAGTATATAAAGAACAAAGCTTTTGATGACCAATATTATAGAGATATTATCATTCAGTATTTAAAACAATATGATAAAGCACAAAAACAGGATATTAGAGATCTTTTGTGGGATAAATTGCCGGACAATTTAAGCGACAAGCAAAAAAACAGCAAAGTCAGCACCATACTCACCTATATGCGCAGAAAAGGCATTATTAGAACTGACTCAGATAACCATCAGAAGTCATATTGGATTCTTGTTTGATTGATGAACCTAATGGAAAGCTCAATCAAGATCTCAATCAAGATAAACTAACAAGAGTCAGGAAAACTGTGGAATCTTAAGGATATTAGAACTAATATTCAATCAAGCTTTCTGAAAATCAATCAAGGATTCAATCAACATAGTGGAGTTATATAAGATGAATAAGACCGCCATAAAGAACTTTGCTATTTGGGCAAGAAATAAGCTGATTGCTGACATTAATTACCGCGCAGGCCTTCTTGGCATTACAGCGGATGGCATACATTCCGCCCTTCCCCAATCCACCGGGCAAACGCAATTTTATGATATCGGGACAGCGGAACCTTACGCCATCAATGGCGAACAGATTTATCAGCGCCAACACCTGGTGGACCTTCTTCGGCAGAAAGAAAAAGGATCTGACTATAAGACTGCTTATAAGTATGTTCTTGAAGAGGTAGCCTATACTTGGTTTAACCGCCTGATTGCAGTCCGCTTCATGGAAGTCAACGATTATCTTCCTTCGCATATCCGTGTGCTTTCATCCGAATCCGGAAAAATGGAGCCTGATTTGGTGACGACTCCTTTTGATGCGGATTTGGAATTCACCAGGGAAGAACAGCAAGCGATCCTTGACCTGAAGAATACAAATAAGCTGGATGAAGTATTCCGCCTGCTCTTTATAAAACAGTGTAATGCCTTAAATGAGATTCTACCTGCCCTTTTCGAGAAGACCAGTGACTACACAGAATTATTGCTCAATCTTTCTGTCATCGACCGGGACGGCGTCGTCTGGCATTTGGTTCACGATATTCCTGAATCCGACTTCAATGTGGAGGAAGGCGGTCAGGTCGAGATTATCGGCTGGCTCTATCAGTATTACAATACTGAGCCCAAAAATGAAGCCTTTGCCAAGAAAGGTAAAATCACCAAGGATGAAGTCCCTGCCGTGACGCAGCTCTTTACTCCGGACTGGATTGTCCGCTATATGGTTGAAAACAGTCTGGGCAGGCTGTGGGTGGAAGGACACCCCAACGAGGAACTCAAGTCAAACTGGAAATATTATCTGGAGGAAGCTGAGCAGGAACCTGAAGTTGCCTCTCAGCTCGAGGAGATCCGCAAGGAATATGCAAAACTTAATCCTGAAGATATCAAGGTGATCGATCCCTGCATGGGGAGCGGTCATATTCTGGTATATGCATTTGACGTCCTCATGCAGATTTATGAGAGCGCAGGCTATGGACAGCGTGACGCCGCAAGAAGCATTCTCGAGAAGAATATATACGGCCTTGATATCGATGATCGCGCCTTCCAGATGGCTTACTTTGCTGTCATGATGAAAGCCAGACAGTACAATCGCCGGATTCTGAATGGGGAGTACAGGCCCAACGTGTATTCCATCCAAGAAAGCAATGGTATCAACCGGAACCAGCTTAAATACTTTGGAAAAGGTCTGAACGAACTGGAAAAGAATAATGCCATCAACCAGATCACAGGTTTGTTGGATACATTTGTTGATGCTAAAGAATATGGCTCCATTCTCAATGTAGATCTCTATGACTGGAATCTGCTGGGACGGTTTGTTGAGAATATTGATGAATCAGAGCAGATCGATCTGGAATTGGATGGAATTGAAAAGACTAAGGAAATATTGGTTCAGATTGTCCGTCAAGGAAAAACTCTGGGACAGAAATATGATGTGACGGTCACGAATCCTCCATACATGTCCAGCAGTGGGATGGACAAGAAGCTCTTCCGTTATGTAAAAACGTTTTATAACAACGGGCGTAATGATCTTTATACTGTATTTATCCTTAAGTGCAATGAGTTCTGTAAAGAGAATGGGTATTTAGCCATGATTACCCAGCTAGGATGGATGAGTTTGACACGCAGTTTTCACTTAAGAAAAATAACATATTCAAAGTTGACATATATTAACATGGTACAAATCGGTTCACATGTCTTTGAAGAGCTTAGTGGTGAAGTGGTGAAATCGAGTTCATTTGTAATGCTTCGAAATAATAGCCCATCATACAAAGCCCTTTACTGTAAAATAGATGATTTTAATTCTCCAGAAGAAAAAGAAAAAGCACTTCTGAAAAAGCAAAATATCTATTACGCAACTATGAATGAGACTTTTGAGATAGAAGGCGCGCCACTCTCATATTGGCTTCCACGAAATATATTACCATTATTTAACTCAGATAAAGTGGGAGATTACTTTATTTGTCGAGCAGGAATGCAAACGGGTAATAATGAAGAGTTTTTAAGATTATGGTTTGAGCCTCAGAAAGGAAAAATCGATCACTTTTCAAGCGGTACCAAATGGTATTCTTATAACAAGGGAGGATCTCAAAGAAAATGGTATGGTAACCAAGATTATGTTGTTAATTGGGAGAACAATGGACATGATATAAAGTCTTTCAAAAAACATCGTTTGGAACTAGGAGAAATTGAGAAAAAGAATAGCGAATGTTGGAATAGTGAGTTCTATTTTGTTGAAGGCGCAACTTGGTCATCAATTTCTTCTGGAACCCCTATGTTTAGGTATACTTCATCGGCTTCTATTTTTGACATTAAAGGACCAACGTGTTTTGCAGGGGATGTCACTCATGATGAATTGATTCAAATTTTAGGATATTTTAATTCTCCTATCGTAAGTGCTTTACTTGAAATACTGTCGCCGACATTAGATTGTAATCCTGGAACAGTTAGTCGTTTACCTTATATTCCTCAGACAGATAATAAAACGATTAATCAGATTGTTGAAAAGTGCATGGAACTTTCCAAAGAAGATTGGGATTCTTTTGAAACATCTTGGGATTTTCAACGACATCCATTAATCATGTCTTTCACTACATGTAATGAAAAGAAAGGCTCTCTAAAAAATAAATATATTCAATGGAAAAATATAAGTGTGGACCGTTTCAATACACTTAAACAAAATGAAGAAGAACTAAATAGAATTTTCATTGAGGCATATGGGCTTCAGCAGGTTATATCCCCTGATGTTAAAGATGAGGATGTTACTGTTCGAAAAGCAGATTTAACACGTGATATTAAAAGCCTCTTATCTTACGCAGTTGGGTGCATGTTTGGGCGTTATTCTTTGGATAGCCAGAGCCTTATTTACGCAGGTGGCGATTGGGATTCTAGCAATTATAAATCATTTTTACCAGATGTAGACAATGTTCTTCCCATTACAGATGAAGAATACCTAGAAGATGATATTGTCTCACGCCTTTGCACTTGGCTTAAGGTGGTCTATGGTGAGGAGACGCTCGAAGAAAATCTCGATTTTATAGCGAAAGCTCTCGGTAATAAAGGCTCTTCTAGTCGCGATATTATCCGTAACTACTTCCTTAATGATTTCTTCAAAGATCATTGTCAGACTTACTCTGTTACTGGCTCTGGCAAACGACCGATTTACTGGCTCTTTGATTCAGGTAAACAGAATGGGTTTAAAGCACTGATTTATCTTCACCGTTACAACGCAGATACGATTGGAAATCTTCGCGTTGACTATCTGCATCGTATGCAGCGAATCTATGAGAGTGAGATTAACCGAATGCAGGATATGATTGATCATAGCACAAGCGCAAGGGAGGCCGCTCAGGCAACAAAGCGCAGAGAGAAGCTGACCAAACAGCAGAAGGAATGCAGAGAATATGATGAGAAGCTGGCACATCTTGCACTCTCCAGAATTGAACTGGATCTGGACGATGGTGTAAAAGTCAATTACAGGAAGTTGCAGACAGCCAGTGATGGGAAGTTCTATGAAGTCCTGGCAGACTCGAAGAACATTATGTCAAAGAAATGAGGATATAGGTTATGGCAGAGCTTAACCTGAAACAGATTATAGATCGATTAAATGCTGAGTTTACGGGAGATACCCGCAAGCTCGTCTTCTGGTACGATGACAAAGGAGAGTTTACAGAGGACATAGACAGTGTCGTTCTGGAAAATGCAAAGGTCTATCACCTGGAGCAGGACAATCAGTTTTATACAAAACGGTTTCTGGAGCGTGAGGATACGACGACCAATTATCTAATCTATGCACCTTTCCCCAAGCCGGATGTGAAAGACAACCACCTGGAGGACACTCTGCTGTACTCTAGGAGGTTCTTTGCAGACCGAGCTTCCTTGTTGTCACTGGATTTGGGAATCGATGAGAAATATAAGCCAATTATTGAGGCACATATTAAGTTTTTTGGGAGCAAAGACCGCACGCAGCGCTTCTATGATCTGGAGATTGAAAACTTCAATGAAGAAAATATTCTGACAGGCATGCTTGCCAGTCTCTGCCGTACCAGAACCTGTTCCTTTGAGGAAGTCGTGCGAGTGATTATGACGGACAGTCCTTTATCAGATTCAGATACAGGAGCTGGTTCAACAGACGAGTTCATTAACTCGGAGGGGGCTGTAAACAAGTATCTGGCAGAGATGGACAAGTATGATCTGCTTAGCGCTTTCTGGAAACTATGCGAGCAGCACTTTGGCTATACGGATCCTAAGCCGACTCTGGAAAAATTGCTTGTGACCATGTTTGTTACGGCCACTGAACGGCAGCTTTCCATGTGCGGTACCTCCGTACCGCAGCCCTGGAAATCCTTTGTATCCTACAAATCCGGAAACATCATTGCCTTCCTGGACAACCTTTCTAATAGTGTGCTGTATCGTGATCGTTATGACCAGCTTTCTGATCATGTGGCGAGAGGTTTGAATCTGCAGGCTGCTATTACGGACATTCTTCCAGAGAACCTGCTTGATTGTGATACCTTCCTCTCTGTAGATCATATCCTTGTCAAATGGATTCTGGAACGTCTGATTGTAGAGGATACCGGTGCAAAACTGGATAAATATGATATTCCTGCCCTCTGTGAGAAGCGCATGAGAATGCACTTTGGCCGCAGGACAGAAAAGACCTATCGGCTTCTGATTAGTGCCTTCCACCTGATTGAGGCCGGTGATTATACTGCTTCCGAAGGATTCAAAAACATTGCTGATCGCTACATCAGTCAGGATATGCGGATTGATCAGGAATACAGAAAATTCTATCTTTGCTATGATGCGCTGGAGGATACGAGCGCTTTTGAGACTCTCCGGACACTTGTGGAGAACATCTATACCAATGAATATCTGGCCAAATTACTTCCGAAATGGAATGAGGGGATCCTTGCAGGAAGTGCGATGCTGGAACTTAACCCGCAGCATCATTTTTATAGTCGCCATATAGCCAATGTCAAAGAGCGCACCGTTGTGATTATCTCTGATGCAATGCGCTATGAAGTGGGTCAGGAACTCTTACGCAGGCTGCAGGATGATGCAAAGTGTACAGCAAAGATCGATGTGCTGCTCTCGGTTCTGCCATCTTATACGAGGCTGGGGATGGCGGCGCTTCTTCCCCACTCTACGATTGAGATGACGGATGATTTCCGTGTACTGGTGGACAATGTTCTCTGTGACAACCTGACCGGACGCCAGACGGTTCTTCAGAGCCATGTTAAAAACAGCGCCTGCGTGCAGTTTGACGATATCAAAAACATGAAAAAGAATGAGCTGCGCGACATTTTCACTGGAAAGCAGGTGGTTTATATATACCACAATCAGATCGATGCCCGTGGGGACAAGGCCAATACAGAGGAGGAAGTATTTATTGCCTGTGAGGAAGCCATTCAGGAAATCGTTGTGCTGATCGGCAAGATCAATGCAAATGCCAATACCCACCATTTTATCGTAACAGCTGATCACGGCTTTATTTACAAACGAGACAAACTCACGGAAAGTGACAAAATAGGCGGCGTAAGTGGAAAAGAGGCCTTTATCAACCGTCGTTTTATAGTTTCTGATGCTCCTGTTGAGGAGGAGGGTGTCAGCTCTCTTCCCATGTCCTATATACTCGGAAACAATGATACCAAAGTTGTATCTTTCCCAGTGAGCAGCAACGTTTTCAAAGTTGCCGGTGGCGGACAGAACTTCGTGCATGGCGGTTCTTCCCCTCAGGAGATGCTGGTTCCTGTCCTGGACATCAAGATGGAACGTGGTCATATGGAAACCCGGCCTGCGCAGATTGCACTTGTCAGTATGGTTCAGAAGATCACCAACCTGATCACGACCATGGACTTCATCCAGTCCGATGCAGTCAGCGACACCATCAAACCCGCAACCTACAAGCTGTACTTCATCTCTGAGGACAACGAAAAGATCTCCAGCGAGAACATATATACAGCAGACAGCCGCAACCCAGATGCTACAAAACGCATCTTCCGTATGCGGTTCACCTTCAAAAACAAGAAATACGACAAGGACAGACAATACTATCTTGTCGCTTACGATGATACAACTGGACTTGAAAGCTTCCGCCACCCGGTTATTATGGATCTGGCCTTTGCGGATGATTTCGGTTTTTAAAGGAGCTTACTTGAATATTACATTTCTTATTGGAAACGGATTCGATTTAAATTTGGGATTGTTCACTAGATACTGTGACTTTTTCGAACATTATCGTGTAAAAAACCAAAATGACAGTAATGAGGTTAAAGATTTAAAAGATTCTATTAATCTATATTTAGAAAACAGTAACAATAATTTGGATATCATAAACTGGAGCAATGCGGAATTGGCCCTTGGGCAGTATACATGCCATTTTTCTGATAAAGACAACGGTGATCAAGCAATTTCAAACTGCCATCTAGATCTTTGCACTGCACTTTCTAATTATTTAATCAATGAGGAAAAGAGATTTGATATTTCATCCATCAAAAAAGACAAAAGTTTGATGAAGAATATATGGTCAGGGTTTTTGAATTTTTCTAAAGGTTTACGTCCTGTTGATTGTGACTATATTAATAAATATATTTCTTCTAAAGGTGATGGATTTTCTTTAAGTATAGTAGATTTCAATTACACAAATATTGTCGATAAGATAACTGATTGTTTGACTCAAGAAGGAATCCCTGGCATTAGAAGATTCCATGGCAATGATTATAATAATAAGATATATCCGATTGTTCATGTACATGGCACAACGACGCATGGCATGGCATTTGGTGTTAATGATGAATCTCAATTTGGAAAGGATATTTTTTTAGATAGTGAACCCGAAAGAAAATGGCAACTTATTAAGCCTAAATTCAATGAGTATATGGGTGAAAACATAGATAGAATAGCTTGGGATGCAATTAAATCAGCACAGATTATTTATGTTTATGGAATGTCATTAGGAACTACGGATAAGAGATGGTGGGAAAGGGTTGTAAAGCATTTGAATAATAATAAAGAAGCAATGCTTATTGTTCACCAATATTCAAGCCCATCAATTACCTTATCCCCCATGAAATATATAAGAGTACGTAGACATTTTAGAGAAATGATTTTGAGCTATGGAGAATCGTTAAATCAAAATCAAATTAATAGTATTCAAGAAAGGATTTTTTTGACTGGCGGAAACATCTTTGACTGCCTAACAGATTTCGTAAAAAAAGGGGTTGAGCAAAATGTCTGAATTTAATGAAATAGACAGTCCTAGGAAAATAATAAAAGAAAAGCTTCGAAAAAACTTTGACGGAAGGGTTGTTCGAAAAGATTTGACAAAGAAAATCAAAGAAGGAGCTAACGTCCCCGTCTATGTATTGGAATTCCTTCTGGGACAATACTGTTCATCAGATGATCCTGGTGACATCGAAGCCGGCGTAGAATCTGTAAAAAAGATTTTGGCGGATAACTTTGTGCGCCCTGATGAGGCGCAGAAGATTCTCTCGGTTCTCCGCCAAAACGGAGGGCATACAGTGATCGATATGATTACCGTAAGTCTGGATATCAAGCATGACTGTTATTTGGCAGAGTTTTCCAATCTGGGCATAAAAGGGATTCCCATCAGTGAGGAATACCCCACTCAGTATGATCGACTTTTGTGTGGAGGTATTTGGTGTATTGTTCGGTTGGAATACGAGTATATAGAAGAAGAAAAAAATGATTCGCCAATTCATATTCAGAAGCTGACACCTATACAGATGCCGCATGTTGATATCAATGAGTTAAAAGAAGGACGTAAAGCTTTCACAAAGGAAGAATGGATAGACGTCTTACTTCGCTCCATCGGAATGGAGCCGGACATACTCAAATATCGTGAAAAATGGCTCCTTCTTACAAGAATGCTTCCTTTGATCGAAAATAATTTTAATCTTTGTGAACTCGGCCCCAGAAGTACAGGTAAATCTCATTTATACAAGGAAATATCTCCGAACAGTATTCTTGTTTCAGGCGGTCAGACTACAGTGGCCAACCTGTTTTACAACATGGCTCGTAAAACAGTCGGACTCGTAGGGCTTTGGGATTGTGTTGCTTTCGATGAGGTCGCTGGAATCCGTTTTAAGGATAAAGATGGTATCCAGATTATGAAGGACTATATGGCATCCGGATCTTTTGCGCGCGGAAAAGAGGAAAAGGCCGCAACAGCATCTATGGTCTTTGTTGGCAATATTAACCAAAGTGTGGAAGTGCTTTTAAAGACATCAAGTCTTTTTGACCCTTTTCCACCAGAGATGGGAACAGATACAGCGTTTCTGGATCGCATGCATTGTTATATTCCCGGGTGGGAAATCCCCAAGTTTCGTCCTGAACACTTTACCGATGATTATGGTTTTATAACGGACTATCTGGCTGAGTTTATTCGTGAGTTACGCAAAGAACAGCACGGTGATGCTCTGGATAAGTACTTCCGTCTAGGGAAGAACCTTAACCAGCGTGATACGGTTGCAGTGCGTAAAATGGTCGGCGGGTTTGTTAAACTTCTTTACCCGAACGGGGAATATTCAAAAGAGGAGATAGAGGAAATCCTAATTATTTCTCTGGAGATGCGCCGTCGTGTCAAAGAACAGCTCAAGAAACTTGGCGGCATGGAGTTTTATGATGTGAACTTCTCCTATATCGATAACGATAGTTTTGAGGAGCATTATGTTTCTGTACGTGAACAGGGCGGCGGAAAACTGATCCCTGAAGGAATGGGAAAGCCGGGATGTGTATACTCCGTTGGAAGATCTGTTAGTGGAATGATCGGCTGTTATCGACTGGAAACACAGATGATGCCCGGAAATGGAAAGCTGACTCTGACAGGACTTGGATCAAGTGCTGAAATCAAACAGGGGCCTAATACAGCATTTAATTATATCAAAGCAAATGGGAATTCTATTTCCGGGAGAATCAGCACAACTACAAAGGATTATATTGTCAGCTATCAGGACATGCAGGGAATAGGCATGACACCCAGCCTGGCTTTGACTACACTCGTAGCATTGTGTTCTGTAGCACTTAACAAAACGCCGTTAAATAGTCTGGCCATTCTTGGAGATATAACAATAGGCGGCACTTTAATCAAAGTTGACAATCTTGCAAACACACTTCAGGTCTGCCTTGACAGCGGTGCAAAAAAAGTACTTTTACCGATGACGTCAGCTATGGATCTCGGTTCAGTTCCCGGAGATCTTGTTGGTGCCTTTAGCCTAATCTTCTACTCATCTCCAGAAGAAGCCGTATTTAAGGCACTCGGGGTAGAATAAGCTCTACGACATACGAGGTTAATCATAATGGAATATTGCGTGACAGGGAAATCACAATCAGCAAATGAGATAGCCGACAAAGAAATATCTAATATAATTCAGGAATATTCCCGTCAGCTATTCGGATTTACAAGGGCAGAATTTGACCTCCTCACAGAATACGATATCTTAAACATTTTCGCATTTTTCTACACCAAAATGAATGCGCAGCAAAAGATGCACATTCTAGAGATGATTCAGGATCATCTTAAGCTGTCAGATTTAGAAGGCACAATCGAAAATCTTGCTCTATTCTCAGATGATGAACTGTACATCCCGTTTTCATGCAGGATGGTAGATCATATTAGTGATCACAGAATAACAGAAATAGTATTTCAGACCCTGTTCAAATATTGTACGGATATAGTTGTATCTGATTGGGATCAGGAGAATTCCTATTCAAACTATCTTGTGATTTTAAATGTTGCATATTTTACTGCGCTTGCTAATAAGCTCCATACAAAGGACAACTGTAAAACTTCCCTAAGAGAATACTTTGAGCAGGATACCTATGACGAATTCATTGAGTCACTATATGAAAAACACTTAGATGATCTTGAATGGGACAAGGACGTTGACCTGGATTATCTTGACGAACTAATCACGGAAAGTAGCCAGAATACCTCTTTTGAAGAAGGAACACAGGAGGAATTCTTTGATGTTACAGACGTTATGATTAATATCCGTAGGGAACATGCATATACCATTGTAGAGGAAGAAGAGAAAGAAGGATTCCCGCGGATTGTTCAAAAAACAGGCATAACTGAACATTCTTGTGTAGATATTCACGGCTTCGAATGCCATTTTTGTGTTGCAAAAGAGCATAACGCGAAATACATAATTGTCTTCCAAAAGGAGGCACATATTCGGGAAATCATTGATAATGAAGATGCCTGGGCTGGGTTCCAGAGAGACCTCTACAGAGAGGACATACGACAGAATACGAGCACGGCAATGGTATACATTGTTTATATTCTGGATGATGACTCTGATAATATACCAATTCAGGCAATAGAAAGTAATAAGACATATGGAAGGAAATATGTCTTCACAGAAGATGAAACCATTACTTTTATCAATGGTATTGTTAAAACATCTAATGATGATATTGGAACAGTTTCCCCAGTACAGGAATGGGATCGAATCCTTCGAGAAGAGCACTTAACAGCGTGTCTTACAGAGCCATATTCAGCAAAAAAAGTAGAGGGTTACTTATCGGGGAGTCGTTTTGATGCATATTATATTCAGGACGATGATTTTTCATCCATGAAGAGCACTATTGTACCTAGGGTGAAATGGGTTAAATCATTAGATACGACAGGATTTCGTGATTTTTGCTTTGATGATAAGCTTATGCAATTCGGCCAGATTAATCTGTTTTACGGAGCAAATGGATCTGGAAAGACTTCTGTTTTGGAAGCTATCGAATATGCATTAACAGCCGAAGTCCGTCGTGTAAAAGATTTTAAGGTGAAGCTTCCAACAGGTTCCTTCCCGCAGATTCAAGTCTATGACAGAGAGGCTGGGATTCATTCCTTCACTCCTGGGTTTTCAAAGAAAAATAGCAAAGAGATCGAGAGGGTTTGGTACGGTGTTCCGATCGGAAGAACAAAGACAACTCTGAACGACAACTTCAATCGTTTTAATGCATTTGATTCAGAGGCGGCATATAAATTTATTCATGAGTCGGACAATAGCGAGGACAGCTTTTCGTCGATGTTCGGGAACCTGATGTTCGGTGAAACTGTTGTTGATCATGAAAAGAAATGGCAGCGCTTTAAGAAAGCTTTTGATGATCGGTACACGCAGCTAAGAAGTGAGTTAAGTGAAGCCAGGAGTATGGCAGACTATTATGAGCAAAGCCTGGCTCAGAAGGCTGATGATTCGAGATCGAATGAAATAGAGCAAGGTATTATAGCGCTCCGCTTACTTGCTCGACCAAAATTGCCCGAATCACCTATTGATCGATACCCTAAAGTGATCGAGGAGATGGCAATCGTACGTAAATATGTCGATATACTTTCCTCGAATCATTTGGAGACTCGGACTTTTGCATCTATCACCGCGGGAATAGCAGAAATCAAAAGGAAGAATCTTCTCTACACCAAGCAGAAAAGAGAAAAAACCACTCTCATCACTGAGCTTGCTGAAGATACTGGCAAACAGAGACAGAATATAATAACAGAGCAAGAAAAGCAACAGGAAATTCAGCAGCGCCTCAATAGAGTTAATACGGATATTCGTAACTGGTCCATTGTGCAAAATGTATTGAGCCACGAAGATACTATTAAGCTTGCAATGGATCTCACGGATGAGCTTATAAGAACAGAAAACGACCTTTACTATATCTCAAAGATCGAACAACGAACCGCTATTATTAATTTTCTGAAATTAGAAAGCTATACCCCGCTCCATCCTGATAAGAGACAAAAATATGAGGCTGAATTAGAACTTGTCAGAAAACATAAGCAACAGGTTGAGCTCCAGTACAACACCGCAAAAAAAGCTTTTGGTGAAAAAGAGCAGTTGACCATTGAGCTTCGGAAGATTGGAAAAACACTTATTACCGATGCCAAGTGTCCGCTATGTGGTCATGAGCATAACAGCACAAAACAACTGATTGACATCATCGATAATGCTGTTGTTGTAGATGACAACATAGATGCTCTCATATCCGAAATCCAAAGCACTGCGCAAAGGATTATAGAGTTAGAACGAGTACTTGATAGAGAAGTTCTTATTGAAAAAGCAAAGAAGGACTTCTCTTTGCTGGAAGATTCTGTCCCAATGATAAGGAAATGTGGTACGGATTATAAACAACTCTCTCGCTATGTTTTTTCAAAAGGAGAGAAAGAAAAACGAAAAAATGAAATTATTGAACAGCAGGGAACTCTCAATACTCAGGGCTTTTCTATCAAGAATATAACAGCTTGCAAAGACTATAAAACTACAGATGCAACCTATTTGGAGTACAAAAAAAGCAATTCAGGAACATATACTGAGTTTCTACAGAGCAGACTCCAGAATATACAATTGGAATATGCAACATCAATATCCGTAATCAATGGATGTGAAAACAAAATCAAGACTAATGAACAGACAGAGCAATTACTTCAAACTGAGATTCATCAGCTTGATACAAAAATTGAAGAGCTGGATGTGGATGTTAATCGTGACAATGAACAGGCACTTGAAAATATCAAGACCAGATTTGAACTCCCGGATCAAGTATCTTTAGGCGGATGGACACAGAAATACCATGCCGTTTATGACAAATGTGAGTTAGAAGTCGAAAGACTGAGATCGCAAAGCGTGGTGGCGTTTGAAAGACAGTCATTAGCAGAATATCGTGCAACAATAAAACGTATTACCCCTATGGTAGAACGATGCGGGAAAGCTGTTCAGGCTTTTGAAAGAATGCCATCACTTAGTTCATTCGTGGAACGTGGAATTCGTAACAATATTCAGCAAATCAGTAAATATTTCAAATGGATGCACCATTCAGGAGAATTTGAGCGGCTGGATATTGATGAGAATGGAATTTTTGCTGTAAGAGGAGTGAATAGTCAAGAAGTAAGAACATATGAAATGAGTACTGGGCAGAGGTCTACTATTGCAATGGCGGTTATGTTTGCTTTGCATATGGCAGCTCCGGATGCACCTCAGTTTCTACTTCTTGATGAACCGCTTGCAACTATGGATGATACACAGGTTTTAAATGTACTGGATATTTTAAAGTCCATGGCATATCAAAACACACAGATCTTCTTTACTACAGCCAACGGTATTATGATCGATCTGTTTAAGAAATGCTTCAAAGACACGCCATTTGATTACAAAGAATATGAGTTTGTAAAACGTATAAATCGCCCCTCAGAAATTAGAGAGTCCAGTATTAATAACACAAAGTCCATTGAAGAGCTTACTCTGGATGACCTTACGCTTGATTTCCATCAGTTCGCGCAGATTCGCGAGATTCTCCGTCAAAATCAGGAAAAACTTGTTCCAAAGGAGGATTGGGAAATACTTGATGAAAATGGAGATATAGTGGAAAAGCCTATAGAAGAACAATCCCTTTCTACGGCAGAAAGTAATCAGATCACTAATTTCTTTTTCCTTCTAACGTTAGAGGAGCGAAAACTATTATTGATTTTACTAAGAGATGACGGAAGAAATGCCTCTCATTTACAGCATGAACTCTCGGTATATCCAGCATTTAAAACTATATTTGAGATTATTAATACAAAGGCGGTAGACTTCTTCGGCGAGCCGATTATAGATAATGATAGTGTTCTTCCAAGGCTCGACGACGAATACAAAGAAGAAATACAACAACAGTTTTTGTCTTATACTCCGACAAAATAATGTGAAAACGGTTGATTGAAATGGAAAAAAGAATCCCTAAAAAGACATATCGAAATATTATGAATTCCCTTGGCGGAGGAACAGTCCCGCGGGAAGGCCTTGGCTATATTACAGTTGGACGTGCGCAGGAAATAGATTCCCTCCTGCGCGATACAGAAATTATCCAGGACGGAGGCTCTACGTTTCGGTTTGTAGTCGGGGACTATGGCAGCGGAAAAACTTTCCTGTTACAGACAATAAAGGAATATTGCGTTAAAAATGACTTTATTGTTGCGGAAGTTGATTTATCTCCAGATAGGAGCCTTATTGGGAATTCAACTAAAAAGAAAGGACTTGCTACTTACCGTGAATTAATGTCGAATGTTTCAAATAAGGCAAATCAATCAGGTAGAGCACTTGCTAAAGTAATTGAATCATGGGTCAATATGATGTTCCAACGATCTGCAGTGGAACTTTCAAAAAACCCATATGGAGAAACAAACATAGAGCGTATTGCAGAAACACTGATGCTTCAGGATTGCGCAAAACTTCAATCTTTTACATATGGATATGAATTCTCACAAGCCCTTAAGTTGTTTTGGAAAGCAAGCAGAACATCTGACCTGAATGAAAAACTAAGTGGTCAGGAAACTGTACTTCGATGGTTCAGAGGAGATTTTCGGACGAATCAGGAATCAAAAAAGGCTTTGGGAATCAACGCCATCGTGCAGGATGATAACTGGTTCGACTATATTATTCTGTGGGCTCAGTTTTTTGTTATGGCTGGATACCAAGGATTTATTGTCCTGATTGATGAGCTGGCATATATCTATAATACTTCAAACGGAATTACTCGCCAAAATAATTATGAAAAAATATTAATGATGTACAACTCTACTTTACAAGGAAAAGCAGAGTACCTCGGCATAATCATGGGCGGGATTCCTAGGAGTATTTATGATAAAAAACGTGGATTATTCAGCTATGAAGCCATGCGTTCCCGGCTTTCTACCGGAACCTATCAGGATCCTGGAATCATCAATATGATGACACCAATAATAAAAGTACTCCCTTTAACAAAGGAAGAGATGTATATCCTCCTGGAAAAACTTGCAGATATACACTCTAAGCTCTATGACTACGAAAAAGTGATTACAGAAGGTGAAATGCTAGATTTTGTCAAATTAGCATATATGAAACGCGAGACGTCTTTTATTACACCACGCACAATGATCCGGGACTTCATTCAGATCCTGGATGTAAAAAAACAGAACCCCGATAAAGACATTAGAGAAATTCTGACAGCATATAAATTTGCAGTTGATGAAGAAAACACGTATGATATTGAAGAATGATTGATAGAGATTCGCTTAAATAAGGCAGTTGAACTATGAATTACATCGGAAAGAGAGTTTTTCACAAGGCCAAATATGGTGAGGGAACAATTGTCTCATCAGACTCCAAAGGCTACATCTACGTAAAATATCAATCAGAAGAAAAGCTCAAAAAGTATGCTGCTCCTGATTGTTTTAAGGTGTACTTGCAGCTTTTGGATCAGGAAGCTAATCAACAGTTGCAGAATGAAGTAACACTGCATGATGAGAAGAAATCCGACAATAAGGCAAAAGCTCATATTAAAGCACAAACACACCTTATAGAGTCAATCAGTAAGGATAATCAGACCTATAGTTCTTCTATGAAAGCCGGACTGGTTCATATTCCTGTTTACAACTCTGTCGAATCATTCTGTATTGAACAGGCATCATTGCTTTCTTCTGAAATTTATTATCTGAAGAAGAACGGCGGAAAAAAGGTTAAGCTATTCAAAGGGAACGTTGTTGAGAAGAAAAATGGCCTTTACTATTATACCTTTGAATCAGACTCTGAATTGAACTATCCTGACCATTCACAGATCACTATATGGCTTCCACATACCTCAGACGGAATTGCCGGCGTCCTGGTAAATTGCGAGGAGTTCACAGTAATTATTGCATCACTGGTTTTCCTTGGAGACGAGCCAGCACTGATAGAATTCTCATCTGAGACCTGGAGACTCCTGCAGTTTTTAAAAGATAGGCTGGATAAAATCTGGCTTGCCCCGACACCGATTGTAAAATCTTTAATCTGTGATGGAAAAAAGAACATCGAATACGGAAAGAAAATAACCAAAGGTCAGGATAATGCTTGTAAAATGAGCATCTCTCAACCGATTTCCTTTATCTGGGGACCTCCCGGAACTGGTAAGACGGAGACACTTGCTAATATTGCACGTCTTCACATCCAGAAGGGCTTCCGTGTTTTGATGCTTTCATACAGCAATGTATCTGTTGATGGTGCGGTATGGAGAGTTATAAAGAAGATGCCGGAGGCTCCAGAGGGGACAATAGTAAGGTATGGATACCCCAAAGATAAGGAATTAATCAATCACCCATTCTTGACTGCCTACAATTTTTCCTTAAGTAAACACAAAGACTTGTTGGAAGAAAGAAATACACTCATCAAGGAACGGAGGAAGCTATCTAAGACATCGAAACAATATATTGAGATCAGCGAAAGACTCATTCAAATTCGTGACCTATTAGATGGGGAGGAAAAAGCAGCCGTCAGACGCGCATCATTTGTGGCTACGACGGTCTCAAAAGCTATCGCTGACCGCACGCTATACAATAGTCATTTCGACACGGTTATCTTTGATGAAGCGAGTATGGCTTATGTTCCGCAAATAGTATTTTCAGCATCTCTTGCTGTAAAGCACTTTATCTGCATGGGAGATTTTGCACAGCTTCCTCCGATAGTTCAAAGTGATAAAGCCAGTGCCCTGAATATCGATATTTTTAGACATTGTGGTATTGTAGATGCTGTTGAGTCAGGCCAAGGGCATTCATGGCTATGTATGCTGGATACACAGTATAGAATGCATCCCACAATAGCTGCCTTTGCCGGAGCGACAATGTATCACAGTTTGTTGAAGAGCGGACCAGACATGGGTTCATTACGCAAGCCGATCAGCCAGAGCGCTCCTTTCCCAGGAAACACCCTGCATCTTCTAGATCTCAGTGGTATGATGTCTGTCTGTACAAAGACAGCTGATCAGTCCCGAATCAATGTATTAAGTGCATTTATTTCTATGGGGCTTGCGATAAAAGCAGCAACACATCACGAAGTTGGCATCATCTCTCCATATAACGCGCAGTCAAGATTGCTTCATGCTATGGCAAGAGATCTGGCGGAACAGTATCCGGATATGAAACCCATCTCATGCGCTACTGTTCATCAGTTCCAGGGCTCTGAAAAAGACGTGATTATCTATGATGCAGTAGATTGTTACCGCATGCCGTTTCCAGGTACACTCTTAACCTCTACAAGCAATGATTATGCCAACCGTCTTTACAATGTTGCTGTCACTAGAGCAAAAGGAAAGATGATTTCGGTCGTGAATGTCAATTATATGGAGGCAAAAAATCTCTCGAAGAAACTGATTTTCCGTAAGATGATTAACACCATGACCTCCCTGAAAATGCGTGCTGTCGGCCCCGAAGCATTAAAAGCGATAGATAATGTCATAATGCCCTCTTTTAGCCAGGAAAAGGCATGGGATGTCTATCTTCACGATATCAGCATGGCAAAGAAGGAAATACATATTGACATCCCGGGAGGCACATCCGGAGATGAAGAAAAGTTCCGCCGCCTGGCAGAATCCATCGCGGATGCCAAACATATTGGCACCAAAGTATTTATACGGACTGATAACAAACACACTCTTCCTCCTGAACTAAATAGTTATGTAATTACAAATCCCTATATTACAAACCCAATTACACTCATAGATAAACGTATTGTGTGGTATGGCATGCCGCCATCAGATGCTGACTTTATAGCGGAAGGAAAGACAATCCCTACCAAATACAGACCAATCTTTCGATTTGTGGGACGCCACTTTGCACAGGCATTGTATGGCTTCCAGGAAATGAATGATACCTTGGATAAAGGGACTTACACAGTTTCTGAGAAGGATTCAGTGACCTACCCCACCTTTGCTTCCTATGTATCAGGAGAAGTCAAATGCCCTTCATGTAAAGGAAAAATGAAGTTAAAGAAAAGCAAGAAAGGAAAATTCTTCCTGGCATGCTCAAATTATCCCAAATGCAATCATACGCAATTTGTCGAAGAGGACATGATTGAAGATTATTTTTACTTCCAAAACGACGAAGGAAAATATTGCCCGCAGGACAATACTTCATTGGTCGCAAAGCTTGGAAAATATGGAGTATATGTATGCTGCTGCAATTCGCTGGAGCGTCATACATATAAGCTGGATGAGATATAATTTTTCTTGATTCGAATATTTTTTTTACATGCTGTGAGGATGTTTCGTAGGATTTCATCACCAAATCATGAGACTATATCGCCACTTTATAGGACAGTGAATTCGGTACTTAAAAGGCTTTAGTGCAAGACACAAAAAAATCTGTATAATTCCTCATCAATCAGAATTACAAAGGATTAACACATGTACATTCCAGCGGACGCAGAAGTATTCACGGCAAAGGGCCGTAAAGTCGCAATTATTTATAGGAGATTACCCGAAGATGTCAGGTGGGATAAGTGGGGATTTACAATTCACGAAGGTGATTTGTACACAGTGATTATCAACGCAGACATCTCCCTGCCCACGCAGCACGAAGTATTAGGGCATGAATTGGCTCATATCTTCTGTAATCACTATGAACGAAAAGATTTAGATCGAGATTCAAAGGAAAAGGAGGCCAATCAGAAGGCTTGGGAATACTACAAAGCTTATAAGGCGGGGAAACTATAGAATGATAGACCAAGTTCTTGAAACTGAAATATTTGAATTTGCAAATAAACATGAATGGAGTGTTGTTCATGGATCCAACGGATCAACGGGATCCTACTGGATAAAGGATGGCAGGTACAGGATGGTCTCAATTGAACCGAAATCTTATGGGTGGTTGATTGGCATTGGAAATCAGCTCTTTGTGGATATTGAAGATCCTGCAACTTGTATGTTAAAACCTCCTGTTGGTGAATACCATTATGTCCAATACAGGCGGACAAAACACTTCTGGAGTATTACAGATCGGAATGCTTTAATGAAATTTCTCTATCAGTAGATTATTACGTACTTTATGGTACCTGGTACAATAAACCCAGCAATTAACAGAACATATACAATTACGGAGAAAGAAACGCTAACATCAGAAAAGTACTTGCTTTATGTTGCTTTTACAAGAGCCCAAACAGGAGCATACATTACAAGTTGCGGTAAGAAATCAGAATTCCTTCCGGACTAATTTATAAAAATAAGGCGGTGAATAGGATATGGAAATAATTACGATATTAAGCCAAATAGATATTGGCAGCTATGCAATGCCAGTTTTCCAGCGTGGTTACGTATGGAATAGGGATCAAGTCCGGAAGCTGATGAATTCACTTTATCGAGGATATCCTATTGGAGAGTTACTGGTATGGAACACCGCAACGGATCCAGGAATCTCAAAAGGTGATGGTCCCCTTACGCCAGGAAATGTAAATCTCATTCTTGATGGTCAACAACGAATGACCTCTCTATATGGGATTATCAAAGGACAGCCTCCCAGATTTTTCGATGGTAATGCAAATTCATTTACTGGCTTATACTTCAATGTAGAAGATGAAACATTTGAGTTTTATATGGCTGCGAAAATGAAGAATAATCCATCGTGGATCAGTGTCACCGAGCTTATGCAACAGGGTGCTTCTGAATTCATGCAAGTACAAATGCAGAAGAATCCGGAAAACGTATCTTTTTGGCTGAATCATATGGCTGTACTAAATCGTTTAGACAGTATTAAGAAAATGGATATTCATGTGCAGACAGTTTCCGGAGAAGATAAGACCATCGATGTTGTGGTAGAAATCTTCAACAACGTCAATAGTGGCGGAACAAAACTAAGCAAAGGTGATTTGGCCCTGGCAAAAATATGCAGTGAATGGCCGGAAGCCAGAGAGGAGCTAAAAAAGATCCTCGATAAATATAAAACTGCCGGATATGCTTTCACTATTGATTGGTTGCTTCGTTGCATCACCGTCTATTTGACTGGACAGCCGTACTTCAATGCGCTTAGTACTGTTTCCATTGACGATGTTAAAAAGGCTGTTCCAAACACTGATAAGATGATAGGAACATGCCTTGATCATATAGGAACACGCCTTGGACTTGATCATGCGAGGGTCCTTGGCGGCGTATTCGCTATTGTTACAATGGTTGGCTATCTCCGCTATAACAAATGGAAACTTTCTGACAGTGCTGAATGGGATCGAATGCTTTATTGGTATGTGCATTCATTCCTTTGGGGACGGTATGCAGGTTCTACAGAAAGTGCTTTAGCACAGGATTTAAATACGATTAATCGCGGAGATGGAATCGATGGGTTGATCCGTCAAATTAAGCAGGCACGCGGGGATCTAATGATCCGTCCTGAAGATTTCTGGGGATGGAGTACAGGTGCAAGGTTTTATCCTCTGCTTTATATGCTGACAAGAACAAATCATTCAAGGGATTGGGGAACAAATATAGAACTGAGTAATAATCTCCTGGGGAAGAATTCCTCTTTGGATGTCCATCATATTTTTCCCAAGGATGTTCTTTATAAAGCTGGAAAAAGTAAGTCCATTGTAAATGCTCTTGCAAATTACGCATTCCTTACAAAGGACACTAACATAGCAATCTCTAACAGGTATCCAGAAGATTATTTTCCCGAATATAAAGAAAAATGTCCTGGAGCAATGGACACGCATTGGATTCCTGCAGATCCTGAGCTTTGGAAAATAGAAAACTATGAAAAGTTCCTTGAACAGCGACGTATTTTGCTGGCTAAAGCAGCTAATACGCTTCTGAAATCACTCTATGAAGGATCCATAGCAGAAACTGCTATCCAGTCATATGCTTCGAAGAACTATCAAAATGACCGTTCTGAAGAGGAAGAAATTGAAGATATGTCTGCTTGGATGATGGAACACGGATTAAACGAAGGCACATCCAACTTTGAACTCCTGGATGAAAATGGAAATGTTGCTGCCATTATTGATTTGGCTTGGCCTCAAGGGATTCAAAGCGGGCTCAGTGAACCAATCGCATTATTGCTAAATGAAACTGCAGAGACACAAGCAACTGTAAGCAAATTCGGGTATCGATATTACACGAGCATCGATGAATTACAGCAGTATATCGAAACAGTCTTTTTGAAGTAGTAAGGTGCTAAGATTCTCAGGAATGCTGTTACCTTTTGGGGGCGTCAGGCAGTACGTCCAGCTAAAGGCGTTTCATACATAATGGGGAACCCACGTCCGGGAAGAACTAACCAATCCACCGGTAGTGAGTCTTGGAGCCGAAGCGGTAAGGTTTATAGTGACAGGAACCATGAATCAATGAAAAACTGTTTTAGAATTATGATCTATTATTTGATGATCCTGAATCAAATAGTTTTGAGGTGACAAACTATAAATAGTCAAGTATAAGTTGTAACTTTTTGATGAACCTTGAAAATTGCACAGCAAATAAGCCATCTGAAGAGATCATATTTCAGATG
>Ga0256405_10003895_pt1 | contig 29529 bp, 25 predicted proteins | sample RumenRJG_02DNA_FD_189096 | JGI IMG/M metagenome (GOLD analysis project Ga0256405, IMG submission 189096) | Bovine rumen microbial communities from Lethbridge, Alberta, Canada - RJG_02 | ecosystem: Host-associated > Mammals > Digestive system > Stomach > Rumen | place: Canada: Alberta... | reverse complement strand
TTTATAGTTCGCCTTGATTCTGGCGATAATCAGATAGGCGATGACTGCCACCCAAAGATGAGTCCGCACAGCATTCTCTGAATACCCCCACAGGGTCTTCACTACGATATTCTGCTTGACCCATTTGAAGAAAACTTCGATGTCCCACCTATGTCTATATAAGCAGGAAACCTCAGAGGCGCTGATGTCGAAGGCAGAGATTGCCCGCATTGCCGCACAGCGTGCCGAACTGAGTGGTGAGTATTTCCATATTGTCGGAGCCAAGGCGTTCCTCGATGGTGTGACCGAGGCACACACGGGTTGGCAGAACCAGGATTATCTGGACCAGCCCGGCTATCACGGTGTGGAGCGCACGGCTCCAAAGGACATGTTGGGCGGAATATGCCAACCGCGTAATGTCAAGGAGGTCATCACCCGCGAGCAGTCGCTACGTGCCATGACCATCAATGTGGCACGTCAGTGGCATCAGGAGCATCGCATGGGTAGCATTGAGTTCGGTAAGATTGCCAACATGGCGGTATTCGATTGCGACTTCCTGCACGACGACATCGAGAAGGTTGCACAAGCTAATATCGTTGCCACGATCGTTGATGGCGAGGAAGTTTATAAAGCATAAGAAAAAAACAAACGCATTTATTTTGTTCTTCACTCGTTTTTTCGTAATTTTGTCGCCAATTAACCAATTAAGAAAAACAAATGAGAAGAATTTGTGTTGTTTTAATGACTATTTGCCTTGCAATAGGATGTTTGGCGCAGCAGTTTGAGAAGGACGTGTTTACGACAGCATCGGGAAAAAAACTGACGATTACCTGTATCAAACACGCCAGTATCATGATGGAGTATGACGGCAAGGTGATTTACTTCGACCCTGTCACTAACATGGAGCCACGAACTGACTTCACCACATGGCCAAAGGCTAATTTCATCTTCGTGACCCATGAGCATCACGACCATTTCGACTCCATGGCATTGACAGAGCTGCGCAGAAACTATACCGTCGTCTATTGTAACCATAACGTGTATACCCAGTGGGGCAGCGGATATGTGCTTGCCAATGGCGACAAGGCTGAGGTGTGTGAGAACATCACCGTGGAGGCGGTCCCTGCCTATAACACCACTGCCGGGCGTGAGAAGTTCCATCCCAAAGGACGTGACAACGGCTATGTGCTGAACGTGGAGGACCTGCGCATCTATGTGGCTGGCGACACGGAGGACATCCCAGAGATGGCTAACCTGAAAGACATCGACATTGCCTTCCTGCCCTGCAACCAGCCGTACACCATGACGGTGGAGCAGCTGGTGAAGGCGGCGAAGACCATCCGTCCGAAGGTGCTGTTCCCTTATCACTATAATGACACACCCGTCCGCAAGGTAGCGATGTTCCTGGGCGGCAGTGGCATTGACGTGAGGATCAGGAAATATCAATAACTCAAGATATTCATTCACCAAAATAAAAATTAAACAAGATGAGAAAACAATTTTTCAAGGAGGCGTTGCTTGCCGTTGCGCTTGCCGCCTTCAGCAGCACTGCCGCCATGGGGCAATCTGGCGAGCAGAAACAGAAAGAGATGACTGACTGGTTGAAAGACGTTGCCGACCGCGTCGAACTGCACGGCTACGCACAGGGAGGTTTCAACTACACCCACCAGAATGCCGAAGACAAAGGCACCTTCGAGCTCAAGCGAGTCCTCTTCTGGGTCAATGCTCGTATCACAGACCGATGGTCGTTCCTTTTCATGCACGACTTCTCGAGCGTCGTACAGGAGTATTACACTGACTATCGCTTCACCAACAACAAGGCACTGACCGTTCGCCTTGGACAGTTTAAGAACGGCGTATCCCTCGAGAACCCCCTATCCCCTACTTCCATGGAGGCTATTGATGTCTACTCAGAAGGTGTGACCTATCTGACAGGCTGTGGCAGCGACCCGCTGATGGGGGTGCAGTATGGTCGTGACCTGGGACTCTCCGTTTTTGGTGAGACCAACGACGGCAAACTGCGCTATGAGGTACAGGTGATGAACGGACAGGGTATCAACAAGAAAGACGGTAACAAGGAGAAGGACTTCATAGGACGACTGGAATACCGCCCTGTGAAAGGACTCAACCTCGTTGCCACAGGACAGATCGGACGCGGGCATGCCGTCGCCAACTCGCTCTACAATCCGGATATTCATGAAGGCGACAACTATAAGCGTAACCGCTGGACGGTAGGCTTCGACTACAAGTCGAAAGACTTCAACGTACATGGGGAATATATAGAAGGCAAGGACGGAAGTGCCACCAGCCGTGGTGCCTACGTCACTGGTGCCGTTCCCTTGTACAAGGGACTGGAGTTCGTAGGCTCTTATGACTTCTTCAATTTCAACACCTCGCTCGGCATGGACCAGCACAAGGCGATTGCCGGTCTGCAGTACTGGTTCTTCAAGAAGTGCCGCTTCCAGGTGCAGTATGTCTATAAGAGTGCTTATATTAGTAATAAGGTGTTCACCCACGGTGCCTGCCACCAGGTCATGGCACAGGTGCAGGTAAGACTGGATTATTCAAAGAAAAAATAAATCATGATCATTAAAATTCTTCTGACTATCATCTTCTTTGCCGTGATGATAGGCGTGGGTGTCTACTCACGCAAACAGGCAAGCAGTGTGGACGGTTTCGTCCTGGGCGGTCGTGCCGTGGGTCCTTGGCTGACTGCCTTCGCGTATGGCACGAGTTATTTCTCCGCAGTGGTCTTCGTGGGCTATGCCGGACAGTTTGGTTGGAAATACGGTATGTCAGCGACATGGATTGGTGTGGGCAATGCCGTCATCGGCTCCTTGCTTGCCTGGATTCTGTTAGGTCGCCGCACGAAACTGATGACACAGCATATCGAGAGCCGCACCATGCCCGACTTCTTCGGAACACGTTTCGACAGTCAGGGACTGCGTGTGGTAGCCTCCGTCATCGCCTTCGTCTTCCTGATTCCCTATACCGCCGGTGTCTATAAAGGCATCTCCACCCTCTTCGAGATGGGATTCGGTATTCCCTACGAGTACTGCGTGGTGATCATGGCAATCCTCACTGCCGTCTATGTCATCCTCGGAGGGTATAAGGCAACGGCGATGAACGACTTCATACAGGGTGTCATCATGCTCTTCGGCATCGTCATCGTCATCGCCGCCGTGCTGAACACACAAGGGGGACTGACGGCTGCCGTGGAGAAGATGGCGGCACTGCCCTCAGACAGTGACCCGTCTGTGAATGGCGGCTTTGCCGACTGGTTCGGTCCTGACCCCTGGAACCTGCTGGGTGTCGTCATCCTCACCTCCCTGGGTACATGGGGACTCCCGCAGATGGTGGGTAAGTTCTACTCCATCACCGATGAGAGTGCCATCAGGCGCGGCACGGTGATCTCCACCATCTTCGCCTTTATCGTGGCTGGTGGCTGTTACTTCCTCGGTGGCTTCGGTCGTCTGTTCGGCATGCCACCCGTCCTGCCTAACGGAAAACTTGCCTTCGACTCCATCGTACCCTCCATGTTGGTGACATTACCCGACGTGATTATCGCCCTGGTGGTACTGCTGGTGCTCTCCGCCTCCATGTCGACCCTCGCCTCCCTGGTACTCACCTCGTCCAGTACGATGACCCTCGACCTCATCTACCGTGACAAGAAAGCGGCTCCCGGTGAGGTGGAGGAAGGTACCATCGACGATGTCGTGGCAGAGCGGATAGAGCGCCGTAAGGTAGTGGTGATGCGTGTGCTGATCGTGTTCTTCATCGTCATCTCCCTGATGATAGCACTCAATCCCCCCACCTTCATCGCCCAACTGATGGGTATCTCATGGGGAGCCCTTGCCGGTGCCTTCCTCGCCCCCTTCATGTTAGGACTCTACTGGCGCGGGGTCACCACGGCAAGTGTATGGGCATGCTTCATCTGGGGCGTGGGCATCACCGTTGTCAACATGCTGCTGGGTAATCCCATCAACCCCATCAACTGCGGTGCTATCGCCATGGTAGGCGGTTTCCCCGTCGTATGGCTCGTCAGTCTGCTGTCACCGAAGATGGACAGCAAGACCGTCAGCAATATCTTCGAATGCTATAAATAAGCAGGAAACGGTTGAAAACCCTAAGTGAAGCCAACAGGTTCCCTTTGGGAAACCAATGGTTTCCTTAGGGGAAACCGATGGGTTCCTTAGGGGAAACCAACGGGTTCCTTAGGGCAAACAAACAGATTCCTCCATCCTGACAAACCTCCAGCCTTATCCTAAGGAAGCGTAAAGTCCTTCCATCGCCCCAAAAAGTATCAATCTATCAGCCCATCTATCAGCGCAACAACCAACTGTGTACCAGAGCGTTAAGCCCTCCCGCTGATAGATTGACACTTTTTTCCCGAATTTTAAAACTTAGGTTATATTTATACTGGTAATGTGAAGACAAATCTCGCTCCCTCGGTGTAACTGGTATCAAGGGTGATGTCACCACCGAGGCGGCGAGCCACATTACGGCTCAACGGGAGTCCGATGCCCACACCATCCTTGAACTCGTCAAGTTGGACAAACTCGCCGAAGATCTCCTCTGCCTTCTCTGCGGGAACACCACATCCTGTGTCCTCCACGATGATCTTCATAAAGGTGTTCTCCTGGGCACATGACAGACGGATGGAACCGCCAGAAGGAGTAAACTTCATCGCATTGTCAAGCAGATGGGAAAGTGCCGTCACCACATCCTGCTCTGAGGTCTGTATCATCAAGGTGTCAGCGACCTGCGTGGTAAAGTCAAAGTGGTAGTCGGATTTCTCAGGAATACCAGAATGCGTAATGGCATTGGCGCATAACTGATTGACACTCACGGTATCGGTGCGGTCGATATGTGTACGGCTGCTGGTCTCAGAGAGTGACAGCAACCCATTGATGAGAGTCGTGATGCGGTTGGTATTCTCCTGAATCTGCAGACTCGCCTCCTTCCGTACCTCGTCAGGGAGGTCGGCATCAGGCATCGCCATCATCTGCGAGAAGCCAGAGAGGATATTCAGCGGGGTACGGATCTCATGACTGACATTCTTGATGAAGTTCGTCTTCATACGGTCTGACTCACCAGCACGGTCGAGTGCCACGGTCAGTTCCTCGTTCTTAACAGTCAGTTGGTGACTCATGGCTGCAAGTTCGTCGTTCTTTTTCTTTAACCGGCGGTTCATCCAATACCAATAACCTACCAGGACAGCCAACGCAAATGCGATGAAGACCGTGGTGAACAACATGATACGGCTGCGTTCCAGCTGGTGTTCCATTTCTATCTCACTGACACGGAAGAGCGTATTCAACTCATTAATCTGTGTACGGGCATCCTTCTTATACAAGGAGTCGGTACCCTCATACACACTCTTATACATCTGTGCAGCCTCCTCATAACGCCCCATCCCCCGGAGAATCTCCGCACGCTGTTCCTGAGCTATGACGATGGAGGATATATCCCCATAGCTCATGACCTGATCATAATAGCGGGTACTATAGTCATACGCCTTGGCATAGTCCTTACGCTGCAGGTAAAGCTGGGCATAGGCATGCAGGACCGCCATCGGGATGAAGTCGCCACTTCCGTCAGCGCGTTTCTCCACCTCCTTGATATCCTGCTCCGCCTCATCCAGCATTCCCAGTCCCAGGTGCATCTCGGAACAGGAGAGATAATAGTAGGCATACCATACCTTGTAACTCGACGCATCACCCCTTTTCCTCTTAGCCTCCTCTTCTTCCAGATACTGTCTCCACTGCGTGGTGACCACCTTCATCTCCTCATAGCTCTTCTTATCAACCAGCGCGTCACAATAGTAAGAGAAGACATCACTGGTACATGACGGATACTCACTCAGCTCCTTGATCAGTCTCAGACTCTGCCTGTAACTGGCGATAGCCTCATCCGTATACCCCATGTTCAGATAGGCAATACCCATGGCATAGTCAGCAAGGGCGAGTCCGTATTTATCATCACGGTCCGTGGCATCCTGATGCATCCGCTTCACCTCCTGCAACCCCGTATTGACCTTTCCGCTGAACACATAGGTATTCACCAGTAACAACCACGTATCATAATAGTAGTTCCACAAGCCGTGCTTTCTGAAGAAAGCGAGGTTTTCCGGAACCAACATAATGAGTGAGTCATTCTTGTCGTAGTTATACAGGTTGCTGAGACGGTCACGACGCTGGTCCGACTCTCGCGTCAGGGATTCGTCAGCACCCATGACAGAGACGGACAACGACAACGTCAGGAGAAAGAGGATAGTTCGATACATAATGTCTTATTTTGTAATGGTCTGTAACTGACTGTCACCGGGCTTGTAGAGTAATCCCGTACAGGTCTTCGCATCAACCTTGTAAGTCTTCATCTCTACTTTGTCCCACTGAATCTGGTCGGTACGCTGGGCAAGGGGAACATGAGGAATCAGACTACCGTCACGAACAAGGATGACAGCAGGTATCTCACCTACCTTGATGGTCTGGTAACCACCCTCATAAACCTTTCCGCTCTGATAGTCTATCCACTTGCCGCGAGGCAGGTATACCATGCGGCTGTCACCAGTCTCCAACAAGGGAGCGACGAGGATCTGGGAGCCGAACATATACTCATCCTCCACCAGCCAGGCACCGGGGTCGTCAGGAAACTCCACCAACAGGGCACGTACCATCGGCAGTCCCCGCTCGGTACAGTCTTTTGCCTGTGCATAGACATACGGCATGAGTTTATACTTCATCTCAGCAGCCTGACGGAAAGCCTTGGTGAACGACTCACTGATGAGCCATGGCTCTGTGGGAGGTGCACCATGGGCACGGGTATGACTGGACAGGAAACCGAAGGGCAGCCAACGGCGGTAGATATCCTCTGGCGACGCGGTCACGAAACCACCCATGTCATGACTCCAGAACGAGAAACCACTCAGTCCGAAGGAAAGTCCGCCACGCAGGTCACCTAACATTCCCGTATTGGTAGTAGCGGCATCACCACCCCAATGGAGGGCATACCGCTGTGAGCCAGCCCATGCGGAGCGTGCCCAGATAACACCCTCACCGGGATGAGAACGCTCCACCTGTTCCCACAACGCTTTGTTATAACGTAACGGATAGAGGTTATGCTCATACTTTCCGCCACGACCACTGTAGTAGAAACCGTCATAGGGTGCAGCCTCTCCAAAGTCACACTTAATGGTGGAGACACCCTGACGCATCAGTCCCTCGATCTTTGACTGATACCAGCTGACAGTCTGCGGATTCGAGAAGTCGAGGACAGCATCCTCGTAGGGCATACCGCCATCGGCATTCTTCACATGCATCCCCTTCTCTACGATCTCACGGAAGAAGCGGTTCTTGGGAGTGAAATAAGGCAACTGCCACAGACAGGTATGGAAACCGTCTTTTCTCATCTGGTCAAGCATACCCTTCGGATCCTTGAAACGGTCTTTGGCAAACTCATAGTCACACTGCCAGTCAACGCCAAACCAACCGGTATCGAAATGAATCACATCGGACGGTATCTTATGCTGGCGCAGCTGCTTGGCAATCTCCAGGCCCTCTTCCTGTGAGAAATAGGTAATACGGCTCATCCATGTACCAAAGGTCCACAGGGGCAGCATCGGTGACTTTCCTGTGATATTGGTATACTCGTTGAGGATATCCTTCGGTTCTCCGAAGAACACGAAGAAGTCGAGCTGCTCGTCAGCCATAAACAGACGGTCGGCACCGATATACGACGCACCGAAGTCTGCCGTCACAGGAGCAGAGGTATGCAGGAAGATGCCATAGCCACGGTTGGAGAAGAAGAAAGGCACGGGTTTGTACTGTCCGTCGGTCTCTGGTCCTTGCGGGTCAGTCACCATAATCTGTACCTTCTGTCCTACCTTATTCAAGGCACCGAATGACTCACCACAACCATAGATACGCTCACCCGGGGCAATCGTCAGCACGGGATTGACACTCCGGGAGTTGTCAGCACCGCGTTTGATAAAGGAGAAAGGTAACAGTTTCACCTGTGACGAGTCATTATCAATGATATGACGGGTCTGCGTCATCACCTTGCCGTTCTTGTCTTTCAAGATGATACGCCAAGGGTATTTCTGTATCTCCACACTGCCGTACTCCGTCCTGTACGCCACAACACCGTCATTGCGTACCAAACGCCATGCCGATGACGAGGGCACCGCCCCGGCAAGCATCAGACTCTCACTGTCTTTCCGTGGAGCCTCTATAGGTGATGTCGCCATACGGATTCGCACACAGCGGGGACTGACGAAGTCGATTTTAAACGAAAGATTGGGGTCGTTGTCATATTGTGTGTCAGGGAAGTCGAGCATCCGCATCCTCACAGGCCAGTAGCCGTTGAGGTTGAATGCCTGACGGGGTGACAGACGATAGCGTTTCCAGTTCACCAGTCCCTCCCCTTTTGCCGCATCGAACGATGCCAGCGAGTCGGCAAGGAAATAGGTATTACTCAGGTCGGAGAAATCACCCGACTGGTCTTTGGGCATACACTGCAGGTACTGTACCCCTGCGGAAGTCTGCAACTGTGCCTGCGCCGCCATTGAGGCACCCAGCAAGCAAACCATACTGATTATCTTTCTCATAGCTTGATAGTATTTGATTTCAGTCCTATAGCTTTGGCGGTCAATGTACCATGACCATTGACCACAGCGAAGCAACGTCCGAAGAACGCCTTACGCTTTGTGTCCTTGAAACGCTCCATGGAGGTTTGACAACCATTATCGACACCGATGATCTCCGCATCGGTCTCGAAGAACACCTGGTTCTCTGCCCATGGACAGCGGTTGCCGTCCTTATCCACCACCTCTGCCTTGACGAAGGTAGTAGTCTTTCCCTGGTAGTCGATGCTGAGTTGGATATGGTCTGGCTGTCCTGCCGTCCTGATGACTTGTTCACGGACGACTTTCCCGTCCTTGCGTGCCACCGCTTTCACCTCACCAGGCTCATACCTCACACGCCACATGACATGATACTGATGACTATCCATCTTGCGACGAACGCCCTGACTTTTACCATTGACAAATAGCTCTACCTCATCGGCATGGTTATAATAACACCACATATCGATCTCCTGACCCTCCAGCCAGTTCCAGTGAGGGAAGAGGTGCAAGACGGGCTGGTCGGTCCACTCACTCTGATACATATAATATACATCCTTCGGTTGACCCGCCAGATCGATGATACCGAAGTAACTGCTGCGTGCCGGGAAGGAATAGGGAGTAGGCTCACCGATATAGTCGAAACCAGTCCAGATAAACTGACCACCCACATAGGGGGTATGCTTCACCACATCCCAGGTCTCTTCATGGGTACTTGACCATGAGGCATGCATATTGTCATAGGCGGAACACATCATCGTTGGGTCTGTATAGGGCAGCCACCATTCCTTGGGTGCCTTATAGATACTGTCTGACGGCATCATGTAGAATCCTGTCGTCTGTAGTGCTGACACGCTCTCCGTCATGATAAACGGACGACCTGGGAAATTTTGGGGTACATCCTTAACCCACTCGTGATGATAGTTGAAACCTATCACATCAATCGCTTTGCCTTTGAACAGGTGATTATTGGGGGAAGGCTCGTTACATCCCGCCGTGATAGGACGAGTAGTGTCATAACGACGTACGATCTCGGCAAGGTGATCGGCAAGCAGGGTATTGACGCTTATCTCACCATCCTTCGCCAGCGTCGAGGCATCATGTCCGGCATTCAGGATCAGGTTTGCCTGCTCTAAAGTCAGGGTATCAGCCTCAGCCGACGACCACTGCTCCAGTACCTCATTACCTATCGACCACATCAATATACACGGATGGTTACGGTCACGCAGTACCAGGTCGGTAAGGTCACGCTCATGCCACTCGTCGAAGAAACGGGCGTAGTCGTTCTGTGTCTTACGACGACGCCACATGTCAAACGACTCGTCCATGAAGATCAGCCCCATCGTATCGCACATATTCAGCAACTCGGGGGCAGGAGGGTTGTGTGACGAACGGACAGCATTAACACCCATCGCCTTCAACTTTGTCAGTTTACGGTGCATGGCATCCTCGTTAACGACGGCACCGAGACAACCGAAGTCATGGTGCTCACAGACTCCATTCAACTTCATATTCTTGCCGTTGAGCCAGAACCCTGTCTGTGCATCGAAACGGAAGTCACGGAAAGCCGTCAGCGTCTCGTAGGCATCAACAGCTTTTCCATTGACCACCACTTCCGTCAGAAGCTTATAAGTATGGGGATCTGCTGGTGACCATAGCTGGGGCTCTGGAACCCTTATGGTTGACGAAAGTCCTTTAGCACTCCCTATCTTTTTCCCTGTGGCATCATACAGTGTGTTCACCACCTGTACCTTCTCGTTTGTGACACCATCAAGTGTCACATAGGCTGCCACCGTCCACCACTTCCTGTCAGCTACAGCAACGGGGAGGGTCTTTACATGCGTTCCCCAATGTGCCACACGCACCTTACCGGTCTTGGTAAACCACACATGGCGATAGATTCCACAACCGGAATACCAACGTGAATTGGGTTGGTCACTATTGTCTACACGCACAGCTATCACATTACTTCCTTTCTTCAGAAACTGTGTTATCTCATATTCGAATGAGCTGTAGCCATAAGGGCGATGACCTACTTCTTGTCCGTTTACATAGACCGTAGAATTCATATACACACCGTCAAACTCGATGAAATAACGGCTCTGTAGAGCGTCATCACCTGAAAGTGTGAACGTTTTCCGATACCAACCGATACCACCAGGCAAGGCTCCCCCACCCGCTCCCGAGGGATTAGAGGCAAGGAAATCACCCTCTATCGCCCAGTCATGGGGTAAGTTGAGCATACGCCAATGTCCATCCTGATACGATTGACCCGCCATCTGTGCGGAGTCAGCAAGGATGAAACGCCATCCTGCATCAAAGTTCTGACGCTCACGAGCCTGTGAGTAAATTGCAGCCATCAACATGACTGTTAAAAAAAAGATTCTGTTATGCATGTTTTGTCTCAGGTTATTTTATGACCACAAAATTACGAAAAGTCGGGGGCAAAACAAAGAATTTTATTCTTTTTTTCTAATATAGGGTGTATTTTTAGTTAATTATTGCCGAAAAAGAATTATCTTTGCACGGTATATCAATGAATATCGCATGAAGATAGTTATACTAGACAGCTATGGTGCTAATCCGGGAGATTTGTCTTGGGATGGACTGAATGAAGTGGGACCTGTGACCATCTATGACCGCACAAAGCCAGAAGAGACGGTAGACAGGGCTGCTGATGCAGAGATCCTGTTAACCAACAAGGTCATCCTGGGACGAAAAGAGATAGAACAGTTGCCCAAGCTCCGCTATATCGGTGTGCTGGCAACTGGCTATAATGTCGTTGACATAAAGGCGGCACATGAGCGGGACATCGTGGTGACCAACGTACCAGCCTACAGCACGGAGAGTGTGGCACAGATGGTGTTCTCGCACCTGCTGACGGTAGTCAACCACACAGAGCACTACGCCCTGCAGAACCGGGACGGACGTTGGAGCAGTAATCCTGACTTCTGTTATTGGGACACCCCTTTGACTGAAATTGCCGGTAAGACGTTTGGCATCGTCGGACTGGGGAATATCGGCAGCCGGGTAGCTGAGATAGCCATTGCCTTTGGTCTCAAGGTGAAGGCGCTGACCTCAAAGCCAGCCGACGCTCTCCCTGCCGGTATTGAGAAGACTGACTTTCCTACGCTGCTCTCCACGGCAGATATCCTGTCACTGCATTGTCCGCTGACAGACGATACCCGTCACCTCATCAATGCTGAGGCGCTGCGTCAGATGAAACCTACCGCTATCCTCATCAATACGGGTCGTGGTCCCTTAATAAATGAGACGGATGTGGCAGAGGCACTGTCATCAGGACAGATTGCAGCATATTGCGCCGATGTCCTCAACGAAGAACCGCCCGAAGCAGACCACCCACTGTTGGGACTGCACAATGCCTATATCACCCCGCATATTGCCTGGGCAACTCATGAGGCTCGTATCCGACTGCTGAACGTTGCCATCTCCAATGTAATAGCATTTGCAGAAGGACACCCCCAAAACAAGGTGTTATAAATCGTATAATTATATATTCAAATATCTATAAAAATAAAAACTATGAGACAAACTAGATTATGGGTAATTATCGCCATTCTCTGTATCTGCGGCGCTACTGTGGCATTTATAGCATGTGAGAAAGCTCATGCAGATAATGCAACACCGTCACAAGTGGAATCCACAGAACTGATACGCACTAGTCAGAGTTGGGACGGCGTAGAACTGCCAGACTACCTCAAAGGACGTCCGGAACTGGTTGCTGTGAAGTATGTATTCCCCGCTGGTAAGAAATTGGGATGGCACCACCACCCCGTCATGAACTACGGAATACTGATACAAGGTGAACTGACCATCATCGGACAGGATGGAAAGGAGAAAGTGGTACATGAGGGTGAGCCCGTCGTGGAGATGGTGAACACAATCCATCATGGCGAGAACAGGGGCTCAAAACCAGTCATCCTCTATATGTTCTACCTATCGCAGAAGGATCTGCCCTTGGCTGTGCAACACCCGGAGATCCCTATAGAATAAGGGGGGTAAGCCTCTGATATTATCACGCCAACGCCTTTTCAGAGGGGCTCAGTTGGTATGTTGAATACATATCGAAGAAAAATAGTACCTTTGCAGCCAGAAGGCTACGAACCGCTATGACAATAGACTTGTATATCAACAAAGCAAATGACTACGCACAGGACATCGGTGCGCCAGTCTATCATCCCCATGTCTCAGTGATTCACTACGACGAGGTGGGTGAGATACGACATACGCTGAATCGTATCAACTGCTACGGATTTTTCTTGCAGAAGGATTTTCCGGAAGGGCTGACTTATGGTATAGGCACCTATCATGAGGGCGATGGCTCACTCATGGCATACTCCCCAGGGCAGATTGGCGGTAAGTTGGATGATGGCACACTTCGGCGCTACCACGGCTGGGTGCTGCTATTCGACCATGAGTATATCCAAGGGTCATTAATAGAACAAAAACTCGAAGGGTATCATTTCTTCTCATACTATTCAAACGAAGCACTCATTCTGACCCCAGAAGAAAAAGACATTCTTTCTCAGCTAATGGCAAACCTGCGCAAGGAGCTGGAGCTACAGTCTAATACTTTTGGGCATGAAGACATTGTCAGAAATTACATTCTGCTAATCCTTGACTACTGCAACCGCTTTTATTTCCGTCAGTTCAAGGAAATGGCAGCTGAAGACAGCGACATCCTCAGTCGATTCCAACAGGTACTGAACAATTATTATGCCTCTGGTAAACAGAAGTCGGACGGACTGCCAAGCGTAAAATATTGTGCGGGCGAGCTATGTCTTTCACCCGGCTATTTTGGGGACATCGTAAGAGGTGCGCTTGGTGAGAGCCCGAAGGACTATATACGGGGATTCGTCATAATGCGTGCCAAAAACCTCATTCTAAGTGGCAAGTCCATCGCTCAAATCGCTGAAGAATTAGGATTTGAATATCCCCAGCATTTTACCCGTATGTTCAAGAATACTACTGGCAAGACACCAAGACAGTTCCTTGACGAACAGCGCAAAAAATAACTTTCCCCATTTTGGGTAGTTTTATCTGTAATCCGTCTATACGGATATTAGACTTATCGTCGTACCTTTGCAGCAGATTAAGAAAAAAAGAAAATGAGACCCTATGTTATTTGCCACATGATGGCTTCGCTCGACGGCAGGATTGACTGCAAAATCTTACTGACAATAGCCGTGTCTTTACTTTTATTTTCGTGCAGCAGCGATGATGCCCAGGCACAGACAGCAAACTATGAGACTATGACACAAAAAATGTACATCACAATCGGTGGAAGGACTGAGTCAGTTACACTTGCTGATAATAGTGCCACACAAGCACTTGTGAAGAAACTCCAGCAAGCATCTGTCACGGTGACACTCAATTCGAGCGGGGACTTTGAGATATGGGGAGCTTTGGGCTTCCCGCTGCCAACGAGCAACGAACAAATAAATGCACAACCGGGGGATGTCATCCTTTACAGCGGCAGCAATATCTGCATCTTCTATGGTACGAACTCATGGAGTTACACCCGTTTAGGTAAGATTGACAACTTGTCGGCAAGCGAACTGAGAACTTTTCTCAAAGCGGGTGAAAGCAATATTGGTGTTACACTTTCACTTAACAACCCTACAAGTATCAACAAGGTAAAAACAGACAAGTCCTCTTCGAGAACCTACACCCTGCAAGGCACGGTGGCACAGACCGGACAGAAAGGTATTGTCATCCAAAACGGAAAGAAAATAATAAAATGAAGAAAATATTAATAATGACGGCCATTTTCAGCGGAATACTGACGGGCTGCACAGAAAACAAGCAATCAAAATCAGAAGATAATATGCAGAAGTTAGAACTAACACAGGAGTGGGACAAGGTATTCCCAAAGAGTGACAAGGTAGACCACCGGAAGGTGACGTTTGAGACACAGTATGGTCTGACATTGGCGGCAGATCTGTACACACCACGCATCGGCATGTCCGACAATGGGAATAACGACAAGATGCGTTTCCCTGCTATCGCCGTCAGCGGTCCGTTTGGTGCTTGCAAGGAGCAGTCGAGTGGTCTATATGCCATGCGGATGGCTGAACGTGGATTCGTGGCACTTGCCTTCGATCCTTCCTATACTGGCGAAAGTAGCGGTGAGCCACGTCGTACGGCATCACCCGATATCAATACCGAAGATTTCATGGCAGCCGTCGACTTCCTGTCAAAACAGGAAAATGTGGATGCGGAGCGCATCGGTATCATCGGCATCTGTGGATGGGGAGGTATTGCCCTCAACGCTGCCGCTGCCGACACTCGCATCAAGGCAACCGTAGCCTCAACGATGTACGATATGACCCGTGTCAGCGGTAATGGCTATTTCGACAGCGAAGACAAGGAGGAGTCGCGTCATGCTGCTCGTGAGGCGATGGCAAAACAGCGCCTTGCCGACCCGATGGCGATGGCTGGCGGTGTGGTGAATCCATTGCCCGACGATGCTCCGCAGTTCGTGAAGGACTACTACGATTACTACATCACTCCACGTGGCTATCACAAGCGTAGCGGTAACTCGAACGATGGCTGGCGTACCATCGGTACTCAGGCATTCGCTAACGCCCGATTCCTCTATTATATCAACGAGATTCGCTCCGCCGTCCTCGTGATGCACGGTGAGAAGGCTCATTCACGCTACTTCGGTGAGGCTGCTTATAAATATATGGTAGAAGGCAAGGCGGAGGGATATCATGTCGTTGGCAAACCCAATCCCAATCCAGAGAACAAGGAACTTCTGATTATTCCTGGTGCCTCGCATTGTGACCTCTATGACGGTGGTTATACGGAATTAGTCGGGAAGGGAGAGCCTAAAAATCTCATTCCCTGGGATAAACTTGCAGATTTCTTTACTAAGAATATGAAAGATTGTAAGAAATAATATGTACCTTTGCTGCCAGCAATGGAAAAAATCCTCAGAGTCCACAACGTTAACGACTATGCCCATTATATTGGTGCACCTGAGTTACATCCGCTCGTCTCGGTCATCCACTACGACGAGTTAGAACACTGTCGCCACTCCCTCAACAACTATGATGTCTATGCCCTGTTTATCGGAGATGAGGAATTGGAAGACCTCTCGTATGGCCAACTCCAGTACGTCCTGCAACGCCATGCGCTGATGACGGTCTCTCCGGGACAGATAGGAGGCAAGACCGATACAGGTGAGGAAATCCATACCAAGGGCTGGGCTCTGCTCTTCGACACTGAGCTGTTGCGAGACACGGAACTGGGTCGTCGCATCTCTGGCTATACCTTTTTCTCCTACAATATTAGTGAAGCCTTACTGCTGACCGATGAACAACGGCAGAGCATCGTCAATCTGCTGGAACAGATGCGACAGGAACTGCTTCACGAGGAGGATGCCCACACCCTTCGCATCGTCACCTCACAGATCGAACAGGTCTTGGAACTCGTGGCACGTTACTATACACAACAGCTCTCCACATCGGTCAAATCGACAAACTCCGACCTGCTACCACGCTTCGAACATCTGCTCCATCAGTATTATGACCATCATCTGCAGCAAGAAAACGGGTTGCCTACAGTGAAATATTGTGCTCAGCAACTGTTCCTGTCACCCAACTATTTCGGTGATCTCATCCGTGAACTGACTGGCGGCACTGCCTCATCACACATCCGGCGCTTTATTTTGCAGCGTGCCCAGCAATTGCTCATCAGCGGTGCCACTATCACCGAGACTGCTGAGCGACTGGGATTTGAATATCCGCAGCATTTTACCCGAATGTTCAAAAAACATTTTGGAATTACCCCTTCCGAATATATCAACAATCTATCATAAGCACATCATTAAAATATGACACCACAAGAAGAGAGAAATCAGAAACTGGCAGAAAGGATGATTAAGAATCTGAACCGCCGTAACATGGAAGCTTTCTACTGTCCTACTGGTAAAGAAGCAGTGATGAAGGTTTCAGAACTCATAGCCGATGGAAGTACCGTAACATGGGGAGGAACGGTAACAGTTCGTCATCTTGGTATTCCTGAAGTATTAAAAAAGAGAGAGACACTCAATGTCCTTGACCGTGATGCCATAGAGACCCCAGAGGAAAAGGAAGCGATGTATCTCAGGGCTTTCACTGCAGATGTGTACCTGACAAGTGCCAATGCCATTTCGGAAGATGGGGTTATTGTGAATATCGACGGCAATGGCAATCGTGTGGCGGCTATCACCTGGGGACCGAAAAAGGTCATCTTCGTCATCGGGCTTAACAAGGTTGCCCAGACGGTAGAGGCAGCTTTGGCAAGGGCAAGAAGTACAGCATCACCCACCAATGCCCAACGTTTCGACATTAAGACACCCTGCAGGATAGACGGTACATGTCATAACTGCAATTCACCAGAGAGCATTTGCAGCTACGTTCATTTCCTAAGAAACAGCAGGAACAAGGGACGACATGTCGTTGTTCTTGTTGGCGAAAATTTAGGCTATTAGAATTCCTATATGATCAGTTTCACGCGGAAGCCACGCTTGGTGGGTTCCTCAATCACCTGAAGACACTGTGCGGAAAGTTCGCTTCGCTGGGTGTCGCTCAACGGCGTGTCGGTCATCTTCTCCACCATGAAGTCAAGGGCGGTGACCAGCGACTGCTCACTATGGGTGATGCGCACGGTGATGGGCCGGTACGGTGCCATCGCACCAGATAGCATCTGGTCTGTGAGCCGGTGAGCCCTCTCCTCCTTCTCACTGATGCCGTACTTGTGGCAGAAGGCACTGATGGTGGAGTGCATGCCCAGAAAATCGAAGTCGGAACCGCTAATCTCAAACACCTCCTTGCGGATGCGTTGGATAAAGGCTTTGGTGGCACTGTGTATGGGGTTCTCAAAGATTTGCTCTGGTGAGCCATCCTCATGGATATACCCGTCATACATGAAGAAGAGGCGTGTCGAGACATCGTGGGCAAACTTCATTTCGTGAGTGACGATGAGCATCGTCATACCCTCCTGCGCCAGTTGACGAATGACGCTGAGCACCTCGCCAACCATCGTCGGGTCAAGAGCCGACGTGGGTTCGTCAAAGAGGATAACCTCGGGGTTCATGGCTAAGGCACGGGCAATGGCCACACGCTGTTTCTGACCGCCCGAGAGACTCGACGGGTAGACATCTGCCTTCTCAGCGAGTCCAACCTTGCGCAACAGAGTCAGTCCCTCTTTACCCGCTTCCTCCTCCGACTGGTGAAGCAGTTGACAAGGTGCAAAGATGACGTTCTCCAGCACAGTCTTATGTTCGAAGAGGTTGAACGACTGGAACACCATGCCCATCTTCTGACGCAGTCTGTTGACGGGATACCCCTTGGCGAGGATGTCCTTCCCGTTGACGATGATGCTGCCGCCGCTGGGTTGCTCCAGCAGGTTCAGACATCGCAGAAAGGTACTTTTGCCCGTGCCCGACGGTCCGATAATGGAGATGACTTCGCCACGATGGATGTCGACTGAGATGTCACGCAGCACATCAAGACTGCCATAGCTTTTGCGGAGGTGCACGATTTTAAGTGAAGTATCAAGAGGGGAGGATGAAGAGTTTGCTACATCCGCTGTAGTGTTGCGCTTGCGGCGGATGAAGAACCATGCACTACCACCTATGATTAAAATCAGGAAAGCTCCAGCAAAAAAGAATATGCTTTTTTCCTTCTCAGGGTGAATCTGGGTCTGTTGGGATTGGGAAGAGAGTATTCCAATCTCTCCCTTCCGTGTGATGAACAGAATGTACGAATCGACATAGCCGTCGGAGAAGAGCACTTGTTTCTGTCGCTCCTCAGTGACACTGATAGCCCCCATTGCCATATCTGCCTTACCCGTCTGCACGGCGGGAATCTGGGCGGCGAAGTCCATCACGAGAAATTCCAGTTTGTAGTTGCGCTGGTTTGCCCACTCTGTCAGGAGGGCTGGTTCCAAACCAGACAATTTTCCAGAATTGATGAAGTTGAATGGTGGCATTGTGGGATAGGTTGCCACGCGCAGAGTGCGTCCCGTGCCCACCTGTTCAGGTATCGCCATTGCCGAAGGGTCGTCAGACTTTTGCCAGCGGTCATAAACCTTCTGGTATGTGCCGTCACGGCGGATGTCGGCAAGGAATCTGTTAAAGTCCTGCTGAAGGGCTGTGTTGTCCTTCCTAAAGATAGCACCAATAGGGATATTCCCCAGTCCGGCACTTACCGAGTCAACCTTGTCGGCTATTTCCCTACTGAAATTCAAGGTCAGGCTCTCACTGCCCGCCACATCCAGCTTACCGTTCTCCAAGGCAGCCAGCAAATCGGTTTGTGAGGTCATACGGAGGATGTCGGCATCGGGAGCCATGCTGGTGACGGCAAGGTCCTGTACGCTGCCTATGATAACGCCGACACTCTTGCCTTTAAGTGCCTTGAATACGGGAGGAATCTCAGTTTCGGCTACAGACTTTACAGGCTCCTCTTCCGACAGATAGCCAGCCATTCCCATTAACAACAACAGCACAGCCGCCGCAATACCTTTCACGCGCTGACGCTGTACCAACGACTGCAGCAAGAGTCCGATGAGCCATGCCGCGACAAAGTAAATAATCGCAGTCAGGATAAGGGGGAAGAAGGCATCAAACGTCCGCGAGCGTATCAGGTCGGAGGCACGTGTCATGTCGGCAACGGCGATATAGCCCACGATACTCGTGCCTTTCAGCAGACTTATTATCTCGCCTTGATAGACGGGCATCACCGCCCTGACTACCTGCGGCAGCACAACATGGAAAAACGTCTGTCGCCGGGTGAAACCAAGTGCCAGACCAGCCTCCGTCTGTCCACGGTCGATTCCCTGGATGGTGGTGCGCAGCATCTCGCTGATGTATGCCGCTGTGTTCATGGCGAAGGTGACGATAGCGACCACGATGCCCGTAGCGTCCATCGGTGCCATCACCACATAGTACATCAGCATGAGCAGCACAAGCACCGGTGTGCCTCGCATCAGGTCGATATACACTTTAGCTATACGCTGCAGATATCGTCTGCGACTCATGCGCATCCAACACACCAGTCCACCTAAAAGCGTACCTAAAACGGTTGCAAAGAGTGTGATAAGAAGCGTCACCTGCAAACCATCGAGAATCATTTGATATCGATTCTCCACTAACAGATTATTGCTAAAACTATCTACTATATTTTCTATTAACCTCATATCTATTGCAAATATTAATTATTAATCTGTTGTATATTTCGCATACTAAAGCAATTTGGTCTGCATAAGTGGTGCAAAGGTACTTAAAATTTTGTAGACCAAAGAATAATTTACTTAGAAATCGTGTCCGAGTTCTGGTTGAATGAGAGCAGCATGGACAGTGCAAGGACACCGAAGATGACGGCAAGACTGACCGGGGTAGACACCTCTATGTGAGGAATGTTCAAGTTCAGACCTACGACTGCACCCAGACCATTGATATACTCGTTCATAGCAAGCAGCATCTTGATGCCGACAAAGATCAGGATGATACCCAGTCCATACTTCAGATACTTGAAGTATTTTGCCACAGCAGCCAGTGCAAAATACAGGGCACGGAGTCCGAGAATGGCAAAGATGTTGGAGGTGAGCACAATAAACGGGTCGCGGCTGACGCTGAAGACAGCAGGAATACTGTCAACAGCAAAGGCGACATCGGTAGTCTCGATGACCAACAATGCGACAAACAACGGTGTCGCCATACGTCGTCCGTTCTCAACGATGAAGAAGCGGTCGCCATGCATTCGGTCGGTCACTGGATAGAGTTTGCGGAACCACCGCACGATGATGTTCTGTGACGGGTCAGATAGCTCGTTGTCATCGTGGGTAAACATCTTACCACCCGTATAGAGCAGGAACAGTCCGAAGAGTCCTAACACCCATTCGAAGCGCTCCACCATAGCAGCACCGGCAAAGATGAAGACGCTGCGCAACACCAGGGCACCAAAGATCCCCCAGAAGAGCACCTCATGCTGATACTTACGCTCGATGCCGAAGAACGAGAACAACATGAGAAACACAAACAGGTTGTCCATCGACAGCGACTTCTCTATCAGGTAGCCTGCCAGAAACTCCAGCGCCATCTCATGAGAGTCGCCAGGATAGAAGAAATAGATACCTGCACAGAACAACAGGGATACACCTATCCACACGGCGGTCATCTTGAGTGCTTCGCCTACTTTCACCTCATGCTGTCCTTTCTTTCCGAACATCTTCAGGTCGGCAACCAACATGAGCAATACTAACACATAGAAAACAATCCAAGCCCAAAAAGGCAATACCATTAAATTCATGGGCGCAAAATTACATATAATTATAACAATAGCACCGATACTGCGATTACGATTAGGTTACAATTTCCATGATTTAACCCAAACTCCTCATATTGCTTATACTTTTAGCAACTTGTCACACAAATTGCTCCTAAACTTTCAAAAAGGAAGGTCTTATTTTTGAAACATCATCCGCTCTAATTCATAGACACGTGTAATCTCAAAGTGAATCTTTGGCCTGTCATAATACTCGCTACTTTCGCCTAAATCAAAGACGTCACAACAAGACGTGGCTGTTTGGCTGTTGAATTTCCAAAGGTTCAGATAGTAGTGCATAAAGCAATACTCATCACTGACTTTGGTTACGTAGAAAGGATGATCTTCTGAGCCATCGCCAGTCATTGCTATTGTGTTATAGATTCTCATTGCTCTCTTGAAGTATGGTTTTGCATCTTCTAACGTCACTCCACTATTTTGCGTAGAATCTTTTGCCATTACATAGAGCACATGCCCCATGGTATTAAGGGCATTTAGGTTAAGAGGATTTATATCCAACATCTTTTTAGCTGTTGCGAGACATTCTTTTAACAAGCCTTGCTCTTTCTGCTTGTACATATCTGTTTTGAGCCCATCCTCTTCATCATTCGATAGAAACGACTGACCATAAAAAGCCAGGATTCTGTCTTGATAGGTTAACGTCGTATCAAGATTTGTCGCTGACAGTCTCATCACTAAATCTTTCACACGTTGTGGGTTATCTTTCACTTCGTTCCTTATCTTTTTCCAGTCAACAGGCATTAATTTTCTTTCCTGTGCAACAGCATTTACAGACATAAAGAAAACCATCACAAAAAAGCACAACTGCCTCATATTCGTATTATCGTTCTAAAACTAACACGATTACTTCACCTCACGCTCTTGAATAGCCTTGCCTGAACCCCAGGCGGTGCCAACCTTCTCACCAACAACACGGTATTCGTTCTTGGCAGAGTCGAAAATGACGGGCTGAAGTTTCGAGAGGTCAATGTTACCCTCCTCGTCAAGGATGCTCTCGTCAGCACTCATGTTGACAACCTCGCCAACCACACGGGCACCACCATTCTCATCCTCATCAAAGGTAATGACCTTGCACTCCAGCGTCAGCTTGTACTCGTTGATGATAGGTGCGTCCACATTGGGACTTGGAGTAATGGTGAAACCAGCCTTGGCGACCTTGTCAGGCACGTCATTACCAGAAACGATACCGAAGTAGTCGCTCTGTACGATGTCATCCTTGGTGGCGAAGCTAATAGTAAAAGCTTTCTTCAGACGGATATTGTCCGTTGTCTTGTGCTTGGAGAGTTCAAAGGTGATGTGCTTCGGACCGCACTGACCACCCCATGCTGCCATCATCACATCAGGATTCTTTTTCTCATCCCATGTGGCAATCATGATGGCGGGCAACGGTGTGATAACAGCCTTGTCGCTGAAGTTCTTGCGACCCTCAACGGCTTTTACCTCCACTTTCTCCTTCGTAGGATTCTCATTCACGTTTGACTCACTTTTCTGCTCCTTATTTCCACAGGCGGCGATGAGCAGTGCACCTGTCAGCGCGAGGGCTGATGTTCTCATTAAACTCTTCATATCGGATGAATATTATAACATGTTACTTTTCTTATACTATTACCTGATTCCTTTATTTTACCTCAAAATTTTACGGATGACCCTACAAGGGTTTCCTACTGCCATCGAGTCAGAGGGGATATCCTTAACAACCACGCTTCCTGCACCGATGATACAGCGGTCGCCAATAGTTACTCCTGGGCATACCGTCGATGATTCAGGAATGTCGGGAATCAGCTCTTCTATCGTCTGCCGGTAGTCTTCGTCCTCGACGGTCATGGTTTGCAGTTTTGCGCAAATATGCTTAGCTCTGTAATAACTCATTCCTCACTTGTAAAGTCATAGAACTCTTCACTGCGCATCTTTTCAAATTCTGTCATAGCTGTTTATTTTTATTTACCAACTCTATCGCTTCCTTGCCTGTGAAAGCTGTTGGCGTTTACGTCTCATCTCTCTGAATTCCATTACGAAATTGTTTTTAGTCCGACAATTGACGCAATGAGCGTCGTAAGAAAGAACAGTCGCCAGAATGTGGCTGGTTCGCGGAACGCGAAATTCCAGTTCATTACTCAAACCTTTCTATGGCGATGCAAAGATACGAATAAGCGAGCGAAAAGCAAAAGAAAAGCTGGTTTTCTTTTGTTTTTCGAGTGGAACATCATGTGTTATTAAAACATATTAAAACTTTGGGCAAAAGTACTCTTTTTACTGCAAATTTACTATTTTTGCAGCAATTATTAAAATAGTTTAGGAAATTTGACATGGCACACTTTGGACAGTCTGACGATTACAGACGTAATGAACTGATACGGGTCATTGAGCATTCTGTAGAAAAACTAACGCTTCAGGAGCTGGAGGCTCTATATTATGACATGAGTACGAAAAATTATATTAACGATTGATAAATATAAAAACTAAACGATGAAGAAGTATTTTATTGCAATGATGGCAGCCATGCTGCTCAGTATGCCTGCAATGGCGCAAGGTAAGAAGGTCAAGAGCCTTGAAGTGTCGTTCAACTATCAGAAGCAGGCAGGTCCTGGTTCCAACCAGTATGCCGTCTGGATTGAGAATGAGAAGGGTGAAGTGGTAAAAACACTCTTCGTGACCTCCTTCACTACCAAAGGGCGTGTGCGTGGAAACGAAAAGCCCATGCGTGGTTATGTAAAGCGTCCCAACTGTGTGCCGACATGGGTAAAGACCGTAAAAGCCAATGACCTCAGTGACCAGCAACTGGATGCGGTGACAGGTGCCACTCCCAAGGCAGGAGGCAGGCAGACCTTCATCTGGGACTTCACTGACCAGCAGGGAAAGAAAGTCAAGAAGGGCAAGTACCGTGTGATGATGGAAGCCACGCTCTATCAAGCCAGCGACATCATCTACTCTGGCACGTTCTCTACTCAGGACAAAGCAGGTAACGTGGTGCTCACCTCGAAACTTACGGAGCCAAAAGAAAGTCATCAGGGCATGATAACAGACGTAAAGGCTATACTGAAATAGACGGTTATCTCTGTTTGTTGAATATATCACCCCCTTTTACGGATTTTACAACATCTTCTTCATACTCCAACTACCCATGATCTTTCCGTCGTTGGCAATCTTCTCTGAATGAAACACCTCGAAACCGCGACGGCGGTAAAAGGCAAAATTAGTCAATTCTGATAAATTCCCGTGAATATTGCGTAACTTTAACTTTCGCAAAAACATGTATGTTATATGTATGTTATATGTTTGAGCAACATATAACATGGCTCAATCCCTTTGTACAAGGGTGTTTGCGCCCTGTCATGTTATAAGGTTATATGTTTTTGCGAAATTCATAAAAATCAGTTACCGACAGAAGGGCATTCAGTTACCGACTGAAGCCCACTTTCCTACCGACTAAAGCCTGTTTTCATTACGATTAAAGCCTCCATTTGACGGAGATGCCCCGCATCCTTCACTCCGATATCTGTTATAGGGGTATTCCGATATCTCCCATGGGTGATGGGAAGCATCCCCATGAGGGTAAAGGAGATATTCCCAAAGGGCTTGGCAATAATCCCCAAACCCCACGGAGCCCGTACCTTCGACCCTTGGAGGCGGCACCTTCGACCCTCGGAGCCTAGGGCTTCGCAAAGAGGAAGTGCCGCTTATATAAGTGAGGCAGGAAAGCCCGTCTCAGCAGGTCGGAGTGACTCTGCAGTGATGCTGAGATACCAAACCTTGTTGTCCTGACTTACTAAAAGAGCGGCATCCCCGTTTGTCGGGGATTGCTCAAACCTTCTAAGGCGGTGCAAAGGTACGAATAAGTGAACAAAGAACCAAATTCATTTGAGTTCTTTCGAACGGGAGTACCTTCGACGGAACGTCAAAGGTACGAATTTCCTTTCACATCATGCACTTAGTGGCTTAGATTCCATACTACATAAAGTCAAGAAGTCCCGGCTTGCACAATAGCAGGTCGGGACTTCAATTTATGCGGTTAATCAATGTCCGTTACGAGACATCAATGGCCTTGGTGACTTTCTCCTTCGGCTCGGTCTTCGGCATCGTGATGGTCAGGATGCCGTCCTCCACCTTGGCAGAAATCTTGTCACGAACTACATCGTCAGGCAGCACGTAGTTCTGCTCGTAGTTAGAGTAGCTGAACTCACGGCGCAGATAGTGATGGTGCTTGTCCTCATGCTTGTGTTCCTGTTGGTACCCTCCCAAAGACTCACCGGGTCTTTGGGTCCCTCCCTTCTCGATGGCGATGGTGAGGTTGCCCTCGTCATTGATGCCTACGCGGCAATATTCCTTCTTGATGCCAGGGGCTGCAAGCTCCATCGTGTAGGCCTTCTCACTCTCCTTGACATTGACTGCGGGTGCTGTACTATTGGCACGTTTGAAGCCCTTTAATAAGGGGCTGGCGTAAGCCAGGGATAAGAAAATGTCTAAGTACTTATACATCAAGTTTAAAAACATGTTAAACTTAGACTTCATGCTGTGGAAAAGTATCTGTTTATCGGTAGTTTTTAGTAAATTTGCATCAATAAAATAGCATCATATATGGAAATCAGATTGAACAAAGCAATGACAATACTCAACATCGGCACAGAGACCGTTGTTGACTATTTGAAGTCTGTTCCAGGACTTGAACCTACTAAGGAAATGGGACCAAATACTAAGTTATCTGATGCTCAATTTGAGGCTCTACAAAAACGATTTAGCGGTGATATTTTAACGAAATCAAAGGCTAAAACTTTGTTCCAAAGAACAAAAAAGAATACAAGATCAAATAAATCGCATAATTTATTTAATGGCAAAGAAGTCACGGTATTCGAAAAAAGGCTCCCATTAAAGGATTTGAAATATGAAAACCACAGGTTGTTTTTTCAAATGGGAACGGAAGCCTTTGTCTTGTTGGATGGACATGCACCTGCATATGTAAAATCAGACCGTTATCTTGCAAAAGAAAATGATTTGATTATTGTAATACGCATTAATCGTTCCAAGCATTCTTTTACTTTTGAAGATGAAGGATTGCTTTCAAGGCTCAATTTGGTGTCTTTCCAAGTTGAAAAGGAGATGAAAGATAAACAAAACAAAGAAAGAGAAGAGGTAAGGAAAAAGAAAAAACAATTATCGGAATTATTGGATGGAATTGATAAGCCCCTTGCGAAGAAAGATAATAAGAGAAAAATTCGATTCTCCCAATTTAAGTTTGAAAATGGGAGTACTTCAGTAAAATGTGATGGCATAGTATATGAATACAAGCATCCAGGCATAAAGGGTGTTAACACTATTATTGACCAATATTTGAGTGTCTGCTCAGATTTGGAAAGAAGTATCTTTAACGGATTTACTGTAACGATCAAAATAAAGCCAGAAAAAAAGACCTTTATCTTTTATAAATTTGATTTGATTAATTATTGTAGAACTCTTAAAAACAAGACAAAACAAAAGGAGGAGAAGACTAAAAAGGCAAACGACGAACAAAAACAAAAGGCCCTTCTTTGCATAGACAATATAGAATTTCACGATGGCTTTTATTATGTTTGGATAGTCAACAAAGGGCAGAAGAATTTATTGATCAGCCCATTGAGGGTTACAGATCTTAATTCGTATCATTGCCTTTGCCATGTACACAAATACTTTTCTGACAGATTCCCCAAAGATGTGAGAATTATCTTTAATGAAAAAATAGTCATAGGGCTTTCTAAACCATATTTACTGAGCAACTATGTCCGTATCTTGCACGACAACATGAATAAACATGGCGACTGGTGGGAAGATGTGCAGAAAGAACTAAGATCATCGAATAAACATGGGTTAGACATTAATACGGATGAAATTAAAAAGAAAGCTTCTTTAAAGAATGGCTATTTAGACAATCTTATTAGCCTTCAAAACGATAAGAAGTTAATTCCTGTAAAAGAGTTATTCCATGGTAATGAAGAAGAGGCCTTTATATTTTCCGTTGATATGCCAAATGATAAATGTGCAGTCGTATTTGAGAATGCATTACCCAAAGCATCAAGAGCCACTTGGGTATTTGTAACAGATAACGAAAATTACGAAGATTGCATAAAATTGGTTGGAGAGTATTTTATTAACAATACAACAACTAACAAGCGCTTATCATTACGAAAGAAGGGAGCTAACCCTCCAGAGAAGTTCATGGCTGAGAGCTATACTTTCATTGATCATAACGATTTGGGCCAATGGCTGAAAAAGTTGAATAGGATACTGGAGAACAAACCGCAGCCTTCTGATATTAAGTTCGTGCCTGGCCTCAACATTCCGCAAAGTTCAGAAACCCGCTCTGGTCATAGTGATGCAATTACCACAAAGAACCTTCACAACGAGTTAATGCGCAAACTATATGACAGACTTTGTAGCGAGAGTGGCAAAGACAATGTAGGTACAGAAATCCATGTGGGGGCCAAACGAATTGATGCCGTTGTTAAAGGTAGTGACTTCTATGATCTCTATGAAGTTAAGACTGCCCTTAATCCATTCGATTGTGTTACTGAGGCATTAGGGCAATTGTGCCAATATGCCTATCTCTTCTGTCGTGACAAAATCGGAAAGATGGTCATTGCAGGTGTTTCTGAACCAACTAAAGAAGTTGAGCAATATCTGGCAACGCTACGCAAAAACCATTCATTGCAAGTGCATTATATTAAAGTATAAGTCTGATTTATAGTAATATATATATTAAAATTAAAAGTTCTTCTGACATTGTAGAAACCCCCATATAATTAGTTTATCCTTATTCTTTAAAAGGATAATTTTTTGCAATGATTTCATGAGTATGTGGAATATAGAAATCTTCAAGTTGCCAATAAGGACGCTTTGTCAGGTTGAAAAACCTTCTCATATGATCTTTCCAAATAAAATTATCAATACCATACTGAGAAAATAATAATATGGCATAAGCAGATATTGATGCAAGAGCAATATCCATACTTGCATATTTTAAGTTAGTTTGCCTGTCATGCTTGACTTTGTTGTATATATCATACCAAGGAATTGATTGAGTTGGCTGCTCCTTATTCCAATGACTATATGGACTAAAGACCCCCATTCCTTCATATTCATTAAATTCCAGTGAATATTCGTCAAGTCTCAACGCACCTTTCAATTTCACATAATCTTTTGTTGTGTATCTATCATCTTTTACGTTATATCCATTCGATTTAAGAATTTTGTTCATCATACAATCAATTTCTGTACATGATAGTATAATGATATTTCTTAAGGTATTACCATAAGAATCTTTATTATCTATTGTAGGTTCAATAACCCTAAACACATTTTTTAATTCTTCGAGAATAAGTTCAAGCTGTCGTAAATGACTTAAATACTCATTTCTATAGTACCATATAGATATGTCATCATAACTATCTGATATGGGCATTCCATCCTTTTTGACTAAATGAAAACGCTGTAATTTGTAAGAAACAACAGGCCGATAGATGTTTTTGTAGTATTCTCCAATATTATGATTGGACTTGTGTTCAATGATTTTATATTTATAATCCAGTTTTAAGTCAAGTTGCTTTGGTCGATTTGAAAGAAAGTCTTCTATACTATCATATAGATCCCCATTTTCTTTTTTAATTGGAATACAAAATCTTACCCCATCATCCAAATATAGCCATTCTAATTTGTCATTTGAACATGAAAACAATAAGTCAAATGAATAATTTGACATGATAGGATTATTGTCATCCGCTACTATACTATAGATATAGATACCATCTGCTTTCATTCGTATATATTTGGATTAGTTGCAAGTTGTAAATCTTATTCTTCAAACGGATAAGTTTCGTCATAAATGTCACTCAATAGTTTCTCTTTATAGAGCCAGTGGGCACCAGGTGCAATGTGCTTGGACTTGTAGCCTTTCAATTGGGCAGAGAGCGCACTGATGGAAGTTTCCTCACCCTCATAGCTGATTTTACGCTCTGAAATGATTGTCACAGAAACAGACGGGTCATCTTTCCATACAAGAATATCACCCTTTTGCATTCCCATCTCATAGAAGTTGAGCGGCGGGCGGTGAATCTGAGCCTTAACTGATGCGGCCTTGTCGTCATCGGTCAAGTCGTTTTCTATCTCGTCGCTCACTTCTTCCGTCACGTCGGTATGGTGGAACAGTTCGAGAATGGCCTTTGCCTGTTCTACCTGAATACGGAAAAACTCACGGTTTGCATTGATGCGCTGCGGAGCAAAGGCCGTGTGCAGGGCTTTCTCAATCTTGGCGCAGTCGCCTTTCTTCACCTTGCAAGCAAACTGGCACTCAAAGGGAACAGGAACGCCCGTCGTATAGAGTTCCTTCATCCTTTTGTCTATATCTTCCTGCGTAGTCATGCCAATCTTCACAAGACCAGGCATTACAGGATTGGTTAAAAGATAAACTATTCCGTATTCCATTGATTATTATTATTTATGTTATTCATCAATTCTATCATATCTTCATAGTCATATAGATTCATCGGATTCAATTTGAGACTTTTCAATCCACCTACATTTAAGAATGAGATTCTTTCTGTATCC
>Ga0256405_10003894_pt1 | contig 29540 bp, 24 predicted proteins | sample RumenRJG_02DNA_FD_189096 | JGI IMG/M metagenome (GOLD analysis project Ga0256405, IMG submission 189096) | Bovine rumen microbial communities from Lethbridge, Alberta, Canada - RJG_02 | ecosystem: Host-associated > Mammals > Digestive system > Stomach > Rumen | place: Canada: Alberta... | reverse complement strand
CGTTTCACTCTTACTAGGCCAAAGCCACCAAGCAGCAAACAGTACAAAGCCTGCGAGTACTACCAACGATGCACCCCAATGGTTCTTAAAAAAACTTAAAACTCCCGCATCAGGTTTAAGTAACGAACTCTCACTCGCAGCTTTAGAAAAAACAGTTTCTCCTGCAGCACTAGTATTCACTCCAGGCAAAAAATTACTAAAAAGAGCAGGTGCAATTAAAAACGCGCTCCCTTTCTTAAAAAACTTAGACCCTTTATTTTCCATACAAAACATCCCACTACAAAATAAAATATGTTCGACACTAAAACTACACAGACCGGTCCTTGTATCTTATGTACTATTTTAGCAGTTTATTTTTACTGTGTCAATAGTTTTATTTAAAAAAATTTAATAATTCTCTTTTTTGGGGCCATTCTAACATTCATAAAATCAGAACAAACGCGAGTATTAGAGCCTTAAGACCCAGCCTTACCCTAAAAATTTTAAGCCTGAACCCGCTAAGGCCCATATTTTTTCTAATTTTTATTCTTCAAATTCTCTATCTTAATGTTTACCCATTTTTTAAATTCTTCATCCGTAGTCCTTGGGTCTTTTTGACCCATATAAATATCGCAATCTAAAATAGAACATTTACTACAGTCTTTGCAATCCTTTTTGGAAGCACAAGCATATATCGGGCAGACTTCACCATTTCTGTAAAAAACTTTTCCTTCACTTTTGGTGCACCCACCACAAGTTTTAAAAGAATCACACGCTGAACAGTCAGCACCACAAGCAGATATAATTTTTCGAATAAACACTCCTATAAATAAAAGAGCCTAAAAAACAAATAATTTCTGCATAAAAATAAAAATTAGAAAGGTTTAAAGTAAACAAACTAAATAAAAAACTAAATACCAGAAAAGCTAAAAGCAACCGAACTGAGTAGTTCTTTTTTGCTTGTATCTTAATACATAGTGCCATCTTATTTAATCCAAGTGCTCTTTGCACGTTACGCCACTAAACTAACACTAAAAATACTTAAAAAAACTTACTTCAAGACCATATAAACAAAAATAAAAAAGCCTAGAAACTAGATACACAATGCATCTTAAAGATTCTAGACCTTTCAACAATTAACAAAAAGAAAAATATAAAAAACTTTATAAAATAGTTAATTGATAAAATTTAAAACTTAAAAAACGCCAAAATAGCTCTGTATGTTTCAAAAAGATCTATTTTAGATATAACCTCAAAAGGAGCATGCATAGAAAGAACTGGTATACCTAAATCTACAACATCAACGTTCATGTTAGCTACATACTTTGCAATAGTTCCACCACCACCAGCGTCTACTTTACCAAGCTCACCAGTTTGCCACAAAACTTTCTCTTTTTCTAAAAAGTCTTTTACATAGCCCATAAACTCGGCGCTAGCTTCAGAAGTACCCGCTTTTCCGCCGCTTCCCGTGTATTTTGTAATTACTGCTCCCCCATTTATATGTGAGCTATTATTAGTTTCATAAACAGAAGCATAAGTAGGGTCAAAAGCAGCATTTACATCACTGGAAAGGCATTTAGACTCGCTCAAAACATGGTAATACTCAGCCCCTTCCATTTTTGCAAGGTCCATAATAAAGTACTTTAGATATTCACATTTCATACCCGTGTTACCATCGCTACCAGTTTCTTCTTTGTCTGTTAAAACAGCAATTACAGTATTTTCCGGTACGTTTTTTAAGTCTAAAATGGCCTTTATGGTTGGGTAGGCACAGACTCTGTCATCGTGGCCATATGCACCTATCATGCTAGAATCAAAACCGATATCTACCGCTTTAAAAGAAGGTACTAAAGATAAATCCGCGCAAACGAAGTCAGATTCAACCAAGCCATACTTTTCATTTAAAATTTTCATAATATTTAGTTTAACTAAATCAGAGCCTTTAGCTTCTTTTTCTTCACTATACGGTAAACTGCCAACTAAAATATTTAAATTTTCACCTACTATAGCTTTTCTAACAGTTTTCTCCATCTGTTCTCTTGCTAAATGGGGCAGCAAATCTGTTATGCAAAAGTTAGGTTCCCCATCTTCTTCACCCATTTTAAACTTTAAAATCTCTCCATCTTTTTTTACGATTACACCATGCAAAGCTAGAGGAATAGCTAGCCACTGATACTTTTTTATTCCTCCGTAGTAATGCGTCTTAAAAAAAGCCAAATTATTAGCCTCAAAAAGTGGATTAGGTTTAAGATCGATCCTAGGTGAGTCTATGTGAGCTATGCTAAGCTTTACTCCTTTCTTTGTACCGTGTTTACCAATAACACATAAAATTATAGCCTTTCCCCTGTTTACAACATAAACTTTATCTCCAGCTTTATATTTTTTTGAATGGTCAAACTTACTAAAACCACTTTTTTCTGCAACTTTTATACAATAATCAACAGTTTCCCTTTCTGTTTTGCAAATATTTAAAAATTTTTTGTACTCCTCACTGAAATCTACTGCTTTTTTTAAATGCCCCTCTTTTACTTTCAAAGCGCCGCTCTTTTTATGGTCTAAAAGCAACTCTTCTTTTAGTTTTTCATACTTACTTTTTTTTGATTCATTACTACTTGCCATTTTTATTAACCTCTTTTTCGTAGACTATTTAGAAAAAATTCTAATATAATCACTAGAATTATCTTAGTTTTGCCAAATAGCAAAACTCTTAACCACGGGAATTATACACAAAAAAACTTTTTTAGTCACGCAATATATGTGTCTTTTTTCAATACAATATTTTGCGCTCTAACTGTAAAGATTTTTGCTAAGAAAGTTACTTTATTAATACTATCTTTTTAGATTATAATTTTTACAAAAATAATCAATCAAAACTAATTAGAATAATAAAAAAATTTACCTCATAACGCTTTTATATTTTTATTCGAATAGATCTAAGTTAATTGAAGTATAAATTATAAGTATACAAAACTTTTTTCTAAAAATTAAAATTCTGACCTTTCATAGAAATAAATCACTAGATAGTAAGAAAATGGGTTAACCCTAATAAGAGAATTTATTTTCTTTGGTAAAACGAATCTAAAAAATATGTCCTTTTCTAAACTATAACCCCCTAACTTTTAAAATTTTAAGGTTTTTGATAACTTTATCCACTACACATGCCCTATTTTAGTACTGCCATCCAAAAAAGGTATCGTTAAAGCAGTACACGCCTTGTTTAAGTATAAAGATATTTAAAAAGCAATTATCTATAAACAAAAAAGCGGTATTAATTTATACAAAAACTTTTTTTAAATCTAAAGAGCAAAAACTTATCTCCACCTTTCTTGTTCTCTACTGCTAATTTTTGCCTTGGTTCTTTATGCTCTCTATTCTGTCCCTTAGTACAGCAGCATATTCAAACTCCAGCATCTTAGAAGCCTTTTTCATTTCTTTAGTAAGAGCTAAAATCATCTTTTCTTTTTCGGTTTTATTTAACTTTTTATTTCCAACTTTATTTATAATGTCTTCTTTTGTGGATATTTCTAGAACATCGGCCACATCCTTCACTATAGTTTTTGGGACTATTCCATTTGCTTTGTTGTAATCCATCTGAATTTTTCTTCTTCTTAAAGTTTCTCTTATAGCTTTTTCCATAGAAGGGGTGACGCTATCGGCGTACATAATTACTTTACCGTTTGCATTTCTTGCTGCTCTTCCAATAGTTTGAATCAAAGATCTTTCAGACCGTAAAAAGCCTTCTTTATCTGCATCTAAAATAGCAACTAAAGAAACTTCAGGAATATCCAGTCCCTCCCTTAAAAGGTTTATACCAATTAAAACATCAAACTTTTTTAAACGTAAATCTCTAATAATTTGCATGCGTTCTATTGTATCTATCCCGTAGTGCATATACTTAACTTTTATGCCTATATTTTCAAGGTAAGACGAAAGGTCCTCTGCCATTTTTTTTGTTAAAGTAGTCACAAGCACTCTTTCATTTTTACCCGACCTTATATTTATTTGAGACACCAAATCTTCAATCTGGCCTTCAACAGGTTTTACCTCTATTTCAGGGTCTAAAAGTCCTGTTGGGCGTATAACCTGCTCTACTATTTTTTGACTTTTTTCTTTTTCAAAATCTCCTGGAGTTGCACTAACAAAAACTATTTGATTTATTTTACTGTAGAATTCATCGAAAGTTAGCGGTCTATTGTCAAAAGCTGAAGGAAGCCTAAAACCAAAGTTCACAAGATTTTCCTTACGGGCTCTGTCTCCTGCGTACATACTCCTTACTTGCGGTAAGGTAACGTGCGACTCATCTACAAAAATCAAGTAATCGTCCGGAAAGTAGTCAAAAAGCGTAAAAGGAGCCTCGCCTGGTTTTCTTTTAGATATAATCCTGGAATAGTTTTCTATTCCCTTACAAAAGCCTATTTCCTTTAGCATTTCAATATCGTGATTAGTTCTTTTTTTTATTCTTTCCGCCTCTACTAATTTATTATTCTTTTCAAAAAAACTAATTCTTTCTTCCAACTCTTTTTTTATATCTTCTATGGCAGATTTTAGTTTCTCTTCCGGAACAATATAATGTGAAGCCGGGTATATAGCAATGTGCTTTAAACTAGACTTAAAACTAAGTGAAACGGAATTAAGTTCGGTTATTTTATCTATTTCGTCGCCAAAAAATTCTATTCTAACAACACTGTCTGTGGACGCTGCAGGAAAAATTTCTAATACATCTCCTCTTACTCTAAACTGATTCCTTGTAAGGCTGGTACTAACTCTTTCATACTGAAGCTTTACCAAAGACTTTAAAATTTCTTCCCTGCTTCTTTGCATTCCAGGGCGCAAAGATATAACCATGGTTCTATAGTCTATTGGGTCTCCTAAACTATATATACAAGAAACGCTCGCCACTATAATAACATCGCGCCGTTCAGAAAGTGCAGATGTTGCAGAGTGCCTGAGTCTATCTATTTCTTCGTTTATTGCAGCGTCTTTTTCAATGTAAACGTCTGTTGCAGCAACATAGGCTTCAGGTTGGTAATAGTCATAGTAACTAACAAAATACTCAACAGCATTTTCAGGAAAAAAACTTCTAAATTCAGAGCAAAGCTGTGCTGCTAAAGTTTTATTATGCGCCAGAACCAAAGTTGGCCTGTTTACGTTTGCTATAATATTGGCCATTGTAAAAGTTTTACCCGAACCTGTAACACCAAGCAGAGTTTGCTCTTTTAAACCACTTTTAAGACCACCGGTTATTTCCTCTACAGCCTTTACCTGGTCTCCCTTTTTTTGGTAATTAGACACTAACTTGAAAAAGTCCACTTTAAAAATTTTACCCCTTTAAAAGCATCTTTTGCTAATTTTAACTCCTGTAAACGTTAAAAGCTACTGTATCCAGGAAAGATGTATTGATAAAATCGAAGTAATATATTAAAACGTAACGTGTATAAAACGAAAAAATCCGAAATTGGATTAGTGAAAAAGCAAAAGATTAATTACTTTACATTATTTCTAAAATTAGAGGAACCTTACCCATGGCCTTTACAGAAAGAACAGAACTTTTAGTTGGAAAAGATATACTAGAAAAGATTAAAAATACAGAAGTAGCAATATTTGGACTGGGTGGCGTCGGTTCCTTTGCTTTGGAAGCTCTTGCTAGATTGGGGTTTGGTAATTTTTTAATTGTAGACAACGACGTTATAGAAGAAAGTAATATAAACCGTCAAATTTTTGCTTTGAGCTCTACATTGGGCAAAAGTAAAGTGGAGGTAGCAAAAGAAAGAGTTTTAGATATAAACCCACTTGCCAAAGTTGAAGATAAAAAAATATTTTTTAGAAAAGAATACGCAGAAATACTAAAAGATTGTAATTATGTTGTAGACGCAGTAGACACTATAGCTTCAAAAATAGATTTAATAGAATTTTGTTATAAAAATAATATTCCAATAATAAGCTGCATGGGAGCGGCCAATAGACTCGACCCTAAAAAATTTTTAGTAGCAGATATATATTCTACTTCCGTTTGCCCTGTTTGCAGAGTTTTAAGAAAAGAGCTCAAAATTAGAAACATAAAAAATTTAAAAGTAGTTTATTCTACAGAAATACCTAAAAAAATAAAAAACATAGATCCTTCGAACACAGAAAACGCAAAAGTCTTAGGTAGCATATCTTTTGTGCCGTCTGCAGCGGGACTAATTTTAGCTTCTGAAGTTTTTTACCACTTTTTTAAAATAAGACACTAAATTAAGCGATGCTATGTGGTGCTAAACCGGTCGCGTTATATTAAATTATTGCCCATATAAAAATAAAAGTAAAATAATTTATAAATAAGCGGTATGAACTTAAGTAAATCTTCTATTTCCTAAATCATTTAATAACTTATATTTTGGAATTTATTACTGTTCATCTCGGAAACTTTTTTGTGTTGTCTTGCTTTTTGCTTTGCTAAGCTCCTCTGCCTCTAACGTCTCTAAATCTACATAACCATATTTCCCTTCATTTTTATGTTGATTGACCCTATCAACTTCAGATTCTTCCTTTTCGGCTAGATCGTCTTCGTTAACTGGAATAAAACCAAAATGTTTAAAGGGTGGTTCTATTCTATCTTTTTCATCTATTTTTGCGCTTTGCTGTTGTTCTAAGTAGCCGCTCCCAAAATCCTTTACTTGCCCACAAAGACCAAAAGTAAACCCGTAAATAAATGCTCTACTTACATAATACCGAACATCGTCATTAATTTTAGAGAAATATTTACTGTCAACCGCTCCCCTTAACATTTCCTCTTTATATTTGTACGTTCTAATATTTTTATTTTGTTGCCTAGCAGCTATTGCCCCGTTTACTAATCCTAAAATGGGTATAGCTAAAATTTTAAGTCCTGTAAAAGCGACATTTTTTACACTTTTAAAAAAATTGCCAAAATTTGCACTAGCTATATTTTGCTGCGAAGTACTCACAGCAGCAGGTATAGCTAAACTGCTTGCTAAAATTGTACTTTTTATTTTTCTACTATTCATTTACTAAACACCTTTTAAAAAATACTAACAAATTATAATATATTTAATATTTTTTGTCAATAATTAATATAAAAATAAGTTTTTTAATTACTTAAAATTAAATTAAAGGGCAAATTTTTAAATTTAGTGCTAAACCACGTTAAACTTTTCAAAATAAGGGTTTTGAATTCGTGTCAACTACTGACTTGAGCCAATTTATTCAAAAAATAACTTCAAAAATGTGCCTGCTCTGTTCGCTTTAAAAATAAAAAACTTATTTTGCAAATATAGAGGCTAAATTTAAAAGGAATTAGCCTCAGATGTTAATAAAATTTGTAAAAATTAGATTAGTATGCAAAGGTAAGAAATTTACAAAATCTCAAATTTTAAAAGACCCATTGCATTATAAAAGTTATTTATATTTTTTATGATATATAGTATTGCTTTTTAAATTTATATACTTTATAATGAAATTATATTTTATAGTTTGGAGGATTTTTATGAATATAAAAAAAGTTTTGGGTTCATCTTTTGTAGGGAGTTTTGCTGTGTCTTCGGTATTGTCGTGTTCGTCTGCGTCTGCAGCTAATGAAGTTAGTGTAGAAGAGCTAGACAACATGAGCGCTGATGCTTATTGGGACTTTGGTGAGAAGCTCTTTTTTGAAGTTGTAGATTGCGCAGCTGATTTAATTAAAAAAGGAGGGTCTGATACCGTTGCCAAGTGGAATTTTAAAAGGGCATTTGAGAGATTAAAAAAAATTGGGGATTACGCTCGTAATTTGGGAAGATCGGACAGAAGAAACGAATTAGAGGCAGCGTGGGATACACATAATTTTGAGGAGCGTTTAAAAATATATGCTTATAAAGTGTTGCCTAGTCCTTGGGCTTATGAATTAATGGCTTTTAATAAGACCGATGTTGAAGTTCCAGAAAAAGACAGAGAAGCGTTTAACGTTATTAAAGAAGAGCTGAAGCAAATTTAGTTGTATGAATGTGCCTAGTGTGGGGGCTGACTATACACGTGTAGCTATTGATTTCAAGGTGAAAAGCCGTAAAGGGTGGGCTTATTCAGTTTTTATTTGGATTATGCTCGAATTTCAAAAAACTCATTGCATTATAAAAGTTGTTTATATTTTTTATGATATATAGTATTGCTTTTTAAATTCATATGCTTTACAATGAAATTACATTTTATAGTTTGGAGGATTTTTATGAATATAAAAAAAGTTTTGGGTTCATCTTTTGTAGGGAGTTTTGCTGTGTCTTCGGTATTGTCGTGTTCGTCTGCGTCTGCAGCTAATGAAGTTAGTGTAGAAGAGCTATACAACATGAGCGCTGATGCTTATTGGGACTTTTGTGAGAAGCTCTTTTTTGAAATTATAGATTGCGCAGCTGATTTAATTAAAAAAGGAGGGTCTGATACCGTTGCCAAGTGGAATTTTAAAAGGGCATTTGAAAGATTTAAAATAATTGGGGGTTACGCTAGAGATGTGGGAAGATCGGACAGAAGAAAAGAATTAGAGGCAGCGATGGATATAAATACTTTTGAGGAGCATTTAAAAATATATGCTTATAAAGTGTTGCCTAGTCCTTGGGCTTATGAATTAATGGCTTTGGGTAAGTTCGATGTTGAAGTTCCAGAAAAAGACAGAGAAGCGTTTAACGTTATTAAAGAAGCGCTGAAGCAAATTTAGTTGTATGAATGTGCCTAGTGTGGGGGCTGACTATACACGTGTAGCTATTGATTTCAAGGTGAAAAGCCGTAGAGAGTAGGTTTATTCAGTTCCACGTTGGGATTATGCTCAAGGCTTAGCAACACTATAAGCCTCGAAAAGTTATGATGCCCCTCCTTTATTCATCGTATTGCAAATTATGGGCCATATGCTGCGGTATTCGGTTACGGCTCAATTTTTTTTATATCTTCCTTTTTACATTTTAGAAGAAATTTTTTTATATCAAACCCAAAAAAAATACCATTTTCGCATATGTCCATCATTGGCTTTAGTACAAACGCTCGTTCGTGCCAAAAAGGGTGTGGTGTTTGTAGATTTTTTTTATTAATCTTTAAATCTTCGTAAAATATTAAATCTATGTCTATGGTTCTAGAAGCATTTTTATAAGGCCTAGCTCTCCCTAAAGCTGTTTCAACGCCAAGGCAGCAGCCCATTAAAATTTCCGGTGAAAACTCAGTAATTATTCTAGCACAACAATTTAAATAAAAATTTTGTTCTTCGCTGACTCCTAATGGCGCTGTTTCATAAATACTAGATACTTTAATAGTGCTTGTTTTAGGCAACTTACTAACGTACTCTATGGCTTTTTTTAAATTTTTAAATCTATCACCTAAATTTGAACCAAAACTTAAAATAGCCTCGTGCATATCAGCACCTCTTAGTCACAAAAATAAAAAATTATGCTTTCATCTTAGCTTTGTGCATTGCTTTTTGCACTCTAATGTCTTTCCCACAAAATTGCAGGAACTTGTAATGACCTAAAATTCTTGACACCAGTCTCTTAGAATAGTCGGTCTCTAATGTTTTCAAATTACAATTTGTGTTAATAATTGTAGATTTTTTACACAGCAACCGAGTATTTATAATATTATAGATGGCAGAATTGGAAAATGCCGTATGATATTCTGTACCGAGGTCATCTAAAATTAAAAGGTCGCATTCCATCAAATGCTTTTCGGTAGCTTCTTCGCTCAAAAATCTAAAGCGTTCCTTTTCAAGTTTGGCAGTAATGTTTGGAACGGATGCATAAACAACACCAAAATCTTTTTCTATAATTTTTTTAGCAATAGCTAAAGAAAGGTGAGTTTTTCCAACGCCAGTTTCACCTAGCATAAATATATTCTCAGAATCAAAGGAAAAATTATTTGCATATTCTAAGCAAAAATCATAAATTTTTTTCATTTTTTCTCTTGCATATTTTTCCATACATTCTTGCTGGAGGTTTTCTTTAGCACCGTAATAATCTAAGTTAAAAGTAGAAAAACTGCACAAAGTAAGAGGAGAAAGTTTGCTTAAATGATCATAAGTTACTCTGCGCAAAATTTTCTTAAAACAGCTGCACATAGTTCCCCCAACAAAACCCGTGTCGGAACAGATCTTGCAGTTATAGTGAATTTTTAGGTAATCTTCTGGAAAGCCTGCCTTTTTTAAAATCGAGTCTAATCTTTCTCTTAACTTACTAATCTTCAACTTAAGGTTGGTAAGTTCTTGCTTTACATTTCCACCTGCAAAAACTAGTCGCGCAATAGAAACAGAAGCTCTTGCAATTGAGTCTTCAATCGCAGCTCCTTCACAAAATTCTTTTCTGAATTTTTTTTTCCTTTGTTCACAATCTCTAATATTTTTATTCCGAATATCGTCAAGGAACGCTTTAGCTTTTTTATAAACTTCTCTATTATAAGCCACCGTATACAGTCCTAAAAAATTGTCTTAAAAAGTACCATATTAATTATATATTTTTATTTATATAAGTAAATAAAAAGCGGAGAGTTTATAATAGTAGGGTAAAGATTAAGTAGTTTATACGAGAAGATTGTTTCAATGAAGGCAGTTAAAGCCTAAGTGTTTCTTCTTTAAAAACCTTGGTGTGTCTTTACTAAAGTTATATGAAAAATATTTAACATTCTTATTGTTAGCTGTTAGAAGCGTATACTTTGTGATATGTCTGCTTTAAGATTGGCCAGCGCAAATATATTTAAAAATCTAAATAGATTTAAGTGAAAAAATTTATTTTTTTAGGTAAAAGTAAATTGATCCATCAAGACAAGTTGATTAAGACTTTTTTAAGTTTTAAAAATGTTTTACTCCAGTAATAATCACATTTTGAAAATACGAAATGCACCTTTATTTTTACAAAATAGAGTTTGTCAACGACATCTCTTCACTTTAGGTAATGGCATGGATGGCAAAAAATTATGTTTTATAATTAAAATATTTTAAAATTCACATAAAGTATGTATAATGTAAGGTAGAGGGAAATTTTAAATTTATATATAATATACGTTGTTGTTAAGGCACTTTCTATGGATTATGCTAAAAAATTTATAAATATTTTTGAAAAGGAAATTACCAGAAAAGGGAGTAAAGAGCTTTTAAGTTGGCTTAAAACTACAGACTTTTTTTCGGCACCTGCTAGTACAAAGTTCCATTGTGCGTGCGAGGCGGGGCTTGTTCAACACAGCGTAATTGTTTATGAAACCCTGATGAAGAGGTTTTTTGACGAAAAAGTAGACAGCGAAGAAAGCTTTGCAATATGTGCCTTACTTCATGATGTTTGTAAAGTACAGTTTTATAAAATGTCTAGCAGAAATGTTAAAAATGATCAGACTGGGCAGTGGGAAAAAAAGCCGTTTTACGCTGTTGAAGATATGTTTCCTTATGGGCATGGGGAAAAATCGGTTTACCTAATAGAACGATTCATGAAACTCAAGCCATCGGAGGCTATGGCTATTAGGTGGCACATGGGTGGTTTTGATGACTCTGTTAAAGCTGGTAGCTTCACTTTAAGTATTGCCTTTGAAAAATACCCCTTTATAGTGAAATTACACATTGCAGATTTAGAGGCAACTTATTTAATAGAAAGAGGCACTAGCTCGGTAGAAAAATAAATTAAACGTTTAGTTAAAGAAATATTTAAATGCCGATGCATTCGTTATTAGAAGTACACGTTAAAAAAACGGGTAGTACCAAAATCGGGGAGGTTTGCAAAGAATTTACTGTTTATAAAACGAGAAAATCCAATTGTAGGCAGTAAAAAAAAGTGAAAAGTTGGTGGTTTTATGCATACTCAGGGCAATGGTCGCCGATCTATAATTAACGTACAGTCTAACTTGGTTTGCCTGATTTTAGCACTAGCACAAAAACAAGAAAAAACTATACTGCAAAAAAACCACCGTTTATTAAATAAAAAAACAAGTGCGGGCAGCAAAAAACGAAAAATCAGTGGTTTTATGCATACTCAGGGCAGTGGTCGCCGATCTATAGTTAACATTCAGTCTAACTTGGTTTGCCTGATTTTTTAGCACTAGCACAAAAACAAGAAAAAACTATACTGCAAAAAAACCACCATTTATGAAATAAAAAAACAAGTGCGGGCAGCAAAAAACGAAAAATCAGTGGTTTTATGCATACTCAGGGCAATGGTCGCCGATCTACAGTTAACGTACAGTCTAACTTGGTTTGCCTGATTTTAGCACTAGTACAAAAAAAAGAAAAAACTATACTGCAAAAAAACCACCGTTTATTAAATAAAAAAACAAATGCGGGCAGCAAAAAACGAAAAATCAGTGGTTTTATGCATACGCAGAGTAATGGTCGCCGATCTATAGTTAACATTCAGTCTAACTTGGTTTGCCTGATTTTAGCACTAGCACAAAAACAAGAAAAAACTGTACTGCAAAAAAACACCATTTATGAAATAAAAAAACAAATTCGGGCAGCAAAATAAACGAAAAGCTGGTGGTTTTACATAAACTTACAATATTATAAAAAAACAACCACCGCCAGGAGTTATGCTCTATTTAAGTGCCCAACAGTCTAAATACGGTTATTTGGATTAGGTTTCATAACTACCAAAGCACAAGAACAAAAAAATCCACATTACAAAAACAGCGCAAAAGGCAAAAGACCTAATAAAGCACGCAAATACCGAATTTGTTATTTCATCGCAAAGTCACTACTTTCTTACCAACAAAAAGTGTTAACATTAGTTAGTTCAATTAGTAACTATTTAAAGCGTCATCCATGAATATGCTCCCCTCTAGTTGTTTTTCCCCTTTTGCCTCTTCTCTATCTTTAACTTTCAATTTTTCTAAACGAATTTGAAACTTTTCTCTAAGTTCAACAACTATTTTGTACAAAGAAAACTGATTCTGTGGTCTTAGTTGTGCCTTAGTTTCTAAACCACCAAGGTTTTTAAATGCATCTATTAAATTGCCCGCACTTAAAATTCCTCCTGCTTCCCCAAATTTCCTAGCTAAATTTTTATCGTTTAAAATGACTTTAATCATTTCGGTGCAGTCAAATAACAAGTTTTCGCTTTCTTTAAAGATTTCTTCTTCTTTCTTTCCAATTGATTCTTCATAAAAATTCTGGATTTTTTTCAAATCTTCTATATATTTCGAAAAATCTTCAGCTTTTTTTTTGTTTAGATCTGCATTAATTATATCCTGAACATATTTTGAAAAATTTTTGATTTTTTCATAATTCATTTTGCCGAGCTTGCCTTCCCAATTCTTAAGTGATTTTAGTCTATCACCCTTTTCGTCTTTACCTAAATAAGCAGTTATATATTCCAATATAGGCGCAACAAAAATTTCTTTTATAGTTTTTTTCTCTTCTTTCCCATTATTGTTATTAACCGTAATTTTAAAATCTAAAATTGCCTCTAAGCTATTTTCTCCCAATAATTTTAAAATAGGACCTAGCATTACTCGCAGAGTCTTGTCGCCTATTTTCCAATTATCAAGTAAGTAATTTAAAAGGTCTCCCTTCCCGAAAGCCTCAATTAATTTCTTTATTTCACCTTCAAATAAATGCTGCGGCTTTTTTAGCAGTTCTCTTAGAGTAATAGTTTTCACATTTTCATCTTTTTTATCTTCTTCGTCTGTGCTATTACCATCTGCTTCTTCTTTCTGGTTTTCTTTTTTTCCGTAGCTAAACTTAAAATTGTCAAGCATATAGTCAACAATTTTACCGTCTTTCAAAGCCGTCAAAAGCGGAACAAGGCCTTTGTACATTTGCTGTATATTCAAGTCTTTTATGTCTTTTAGCCAAACTTGCATATCGCGCATCCAGGTATCCATATCCCCGGTTTTAGCCACTTCTTCATCGTTTTCAATTACCTTATATTCATATTTAAACTTACTAAGTAAATAATTAAAAAAGCCTAGTTCTTTATTTTTTTCACTACCTTTAAAAGTAAAATTATAGTCATAAAAAACATAAGCCATCGATACCAAAAGTGCCAACAAAAAAAGCAAAGCACTAAAATAAAAAGCACCAACAACGGCGTTAACTAAGAATCCTCTTTTTTGGCTAGACTGCCCGCTTTTTTTAGCAAAATCATTTAAAGCGTTCTGCAGCTGAGCTATTTGTGACTGTAATTGATTAAAATCCTGCCTTGATATTTGTACATAGTCTGTCTTTGCTTGGCCTTCTGGCGCCGTTTTTGGTAATGCATGGCTGTGTGAAGCGCAAGTACCAAAAAGGAACGAGAGCATGAAAGATAAAGACATTATTTTTTTATTCATGATAAACACCCCAGAGACTATAAAATAAATTCTGGTACCATAATAACAAAAATACTAAAAAAAAGCAACAATTATTAATTGTTATAAAAATAATTAAAAAAATATTAAAAATTTACATCTTTAAATTTCGGCTAAATAGGTATAAAGCGCAAAAATACTGCTTATTATTTTTTCTAAAAGTACAAATCAAGCCATAATCTTATATAAATTATTCATAAAGTATATTAAACTTAAATTTTCGAATAACAACAAAATATAAAAAGTTAATAAATTAATTATGAATAATCTTTTTATTAATTAAATTTTATTGCTATAAAGCTAAGCTACGTTAATAAAAAAGCATAGTATCACGCTGTAAATGATACCATACTTAAAATAGTATTGTTGCTAAAAATATCCGCTTAAGCCGGTGCTACACTCCTTTTGTAAAATTGGTTGTAAAGCCCAAAACTTATGCTTAAAGCCTCGTCGACTTTGTTCATTTCTTTGTAATCTAGTTTACCCATTTTTTCCTTAAGTCTTTTTTTGTCTAGGGTTCTTATTTGCTCTAAAAGAATCACAGAGTTTTTTAAAAGGCCATTTTCTTTGGCTTCAACTTCTATGTGTGTGGGTATCAAGGCTTTACTTTTTTTGCTTGTAATTGCTGCCGCTATTACAGTAGGGCTAAATTTGTTTCCTACATTGTTTTGTATAATAAGCACTGGTCTAATCCCACCTTGCTCCGATCCTTTTACAGGACTAAGGTCGGCATAAAAAATATCTCCTCTTTTTATGTTCACTGTTGCTTCACGCTCCGTTTTATTGATTTTTTTATAGGTCTAATGGAAGATTCTTCTTCTTTACAGAAGTTATTTTTACCAATTATTTTTTTGTTTAAACATGTAACCGCTAAACTGATATTAAAAATTTATTTTTAAAATAAAGTGCTTGTCTATATAGTATAAGATTTTAGAAAAATCGTTACTGTTAGGCGTTAAAACGATCTTTAAAGCGACAATATACTTTGTGTGAAAGTAACCAATATTTTTATTGCTTTTAGTTTAGACAAAGTCTACTGCAACTTATTTTGTTATTATCTTTCACCCATATAACAAAGTTTATTATTAAAACCCTGTTTTAGCACAGTCAAATAAAGCCTACTAACAATTATATTTTCCATTAAATATTTAACTTTTAATTTTGTTAGCTGTTTATTTTTAATTTTTTAAGTGTATACGTAGATCTTTCGTTTTTTTGCAACTTTAACAATTCAAGTTTTATTTGTTAAAGTAATTTGCACATTAAGGGGTAAAATTTTTACTCTTTATTATTCACCTAGAAAATATATTTCCGAAGGGGAAAAATTTTTTTTTCTTTTTTTTTGGTTTCATTGCACAATCTACTAAAATTGTATCGTCACCTATAACTTTTATTTCGTCCCATCTAATAAAAAGGTCATCCTCTCTTCCAAAAAGACCAAAAAATTTTAACTTGCCAAAAATAATTATTCCCAGAAGTAATGCCTCTTTTGTATCTACTTCAAAATCGTTTACGTACCCTAACCTGCATCCGGTCCTAACGTGGATTACTTCCCTATTTTTTATTTCTGTTATTTTACACCGCAAAAAGTTTTTCTCCGTTAAACATAAATTCTAATCTTTTTAAAATTTAATAAATTTTATTTCTTAAATTCAATTACAGAGCTTTTTATTACCTATAAAATATTATGTTATAAAAATTGCTTTGATTATATTTTTTAAACATTAGTAATATACGCCTTTTTGCACGGTAGTCTAAGAGCTAACATAAAGTCAAAAAATGCATAAATCTAAAAATCAAAAAATTTTTAAATAATTATATAGAAAAGTACTTTACTTATTTGTATTAATATATTAAACTAAAAGTGTAACACTAATATTTTTGGAGGTTTATATATGAATAAAAAACTTGTTTCTTTTGTATGCTGCCCGGCGGTAGTTGGAAGTTGTTCGGGTTTAGTAGGTAGCGCTATAAATGAAGAGGTTCCTAATTTTATTGTATATACAAGTGACAACAGTGCTTTCAAGTCAGATGATTTACATAAAGTATATGATTTGATTAATGATATCAATTACCAAATGAAAAAAAGTAATGAACTTTTAGCCCTTGACAAAAAGTACGGACCGTTTGTGGCTTTTGGGGATTGTTTTCGCTTTTCTGACTTATCTAAATATCCGGTAAGTTATCTGTCTAATCTTTTAGTTATGGCCTCATCTAACTGGTCTAATGAGATTGCGACAAGAGAAGATACAATAGAGAATTTGCAATTAAAACTTGTCAATAAAGCCAAAGAAAAAAGAGAATTTTTTTTAACTCTTGTAAAAAGCATAAGCGAGTCCCAGGAAAACTTTTCTAAAGTGCTAGGAGAGCTTAATAGAGGGAATATATTTGGAGGGCCATTGCATGTATGTGTTGAATACTTTTACACCTTACTTCCCCAGTATGAAAAATTAAAAAAAGATCTTGAAGGCACCAAAAATTTAGAAAAGCAAGGGAAAATAAAGGCTGATTTAGAAGAAATTGAACCCGCGGTAAACTCTGCTGATTATCTGTGTTTTAAATGTGGAATATATATTGACGTTTCTGAACTATGTGCTCTTTATAAAGAATTTTTAAAATTAAATGAGGCACAAAGAGAGAAGATTTTAAATTTGATTGAATTGGAAAAAAATATAGAAAAAATAAAGTTACTTTTAAGCACCTGGAGAGAGAACAAACTTTTTGCTAATCTTTCTTCAGATGGCTCGCTCAAGTTTTTAAACTACTGCCTGCATATTACAAGCAATGGGCCTTCTTTTGAGAAAGACCATGTTAATACAGAAAATACGATTATAGAAAGAGCTGACATAATTCTCGATGGACTCCTAAAAGCGCAAGAGGTTGCTGAAAAAAATGAAGAGATTAAAAAAAGAACAGAAGATTTTGAAAGGAAATATCCAGGAATGTTTTTCCCTTGGCAAGAAATTCCAAACAATGATTTAGTAAGAAGACTCAAAGACGTAGAAAACAAATATGAAGATTTAGACAAAGTATATGAATTACAAGATTCAAAAAGCGAGGAGCCGCTAGAAAAACTGCACTACCTAGAAGCAGAATGTTCTAACAGGATTGCTAATATAAGGGCTTGTATAAAAACAAAAGACTTTGAAGAAGGTAAAGGTCTAAATTACTACGTTAAAGAACTTATAATGTTTTACCAGGCTAGACAAGCTGTGAGGGATGAGGAGATTAAGATTAAGGCAGAGATAGAGATAAGTGAATTTTTTGAAGTATTAGAGAACAACGTTGCACAAGAAACAAAGAAGCAAACAGGCGACTTTTCACAATATGTCAAAAAGGATAAAGAGTCTATTTGTTTCAAGATCCGTGCCAAAATCCGTGATAATTGTACAGTCTTTTAAAAGGTACGTATTAATAGCCTTTAAAATTTTCAGTGATATTTTACCTGGATTAGTGATTTACCCTAGTACAGAATCTCCAGATGTTTGTTAGCATCTGGAGATTCATTCATACATACTAAAATTTTAATATACACATGGTCCTTTTTCACCGCCAGTATTGCTTGGGTCATAACTTGGACCATAAAAAAAACTTACCAACAAGGATCTTGCACCTCCCTTTTGTGCCAAAAGGCTTTAAAAATTCTGGAACCAAAAAAGAGCCAAAAAGTAGTTAAAAAACACACCTCAAGCTCTCTTTATATTATTGACAAATCTAGCTAACTTTATTCTTCTTAAGGTTTCTATTTTCTATAAATTTTTTTGTAAATTCATGGGCGAACTTAAAAATTAATAAATCTATAAATATAACAAGCAACGAAGCAATAGCTAAAAAAATAGTAAAATCAGAAAGAGAAAACAACTGCTTAAAGAAAACAATGCCAATTAACATACAGGTACACATTAATGTAAACAAAAAAGTTCTTAACGCATTAAAAGGTTTACATACATTGAATAAAATTAAAAAACCAATAAATGAAGTAGAAATTACGCAAAGCGTAGAAACGTTGCTGTTTGAAACTCCAAAAAGCTTAGAAAGCAAAGAAATTATAGCAACACTTAAAACTATAGATACTCCTCCAGGAAAAGCCTTGCCCATAATATTATGCAAAAAATTTCCAGATATCCTGTCTTTATTAGGTTCTAAAGCCAAAATAAAAGATGGTATACCAATAGTAAGAACACTAGTAAGGGTCATTTGTATAGGTTCAAACGGATATTTCATACGTATAAATAAAAACAAAATAGCTAGTAGCGTAGAGTAAATTGTTTTAACTAAAAAAAGAGAAGCAGACCTTTGAATGTTATTTATAGTTCGTCTACCTTCATGAAGAACTTTTGGCATAGAAGAAAAATTAGAGTCTAAAAGTACTAGCTGGGAAACATTTTTAGCAGCTGAACTACCGGAAGCTAACGCTACACTGCAATCTGCTTCTTTTAATGCTAAAACATCGTTTACTCCATCTCCTACCATTGCAACGGTGTGACCTTTTTTCTTTAAAGCTTTTAAAATTTTTTGCTTTTGTGCAGGAGTAACTCTGCCAAAAATAGTATATTCAAGCGCTATTTTTTCAAGTTCATCTTCGTTTTTTATTTTAGAAAGATCAATAAATTTTTCACTATTTTTTACACCTACTGTTCTTGCTATATTAGAGACAGTCCTAGCATTGTCCCCAGATATTATTTTTATTTCTACATCTTGTTTGCCGAAGTAACTAATAGTCTCCTTTGCGTCTTTTCTGAGGGTATCTTTTATTAAAATGTATGCTAAAGGCTTTAAGTTTTTTGGTAAATTTTTATTTTTAAATTCTTCATCGGACTTAGCAAAAACAATTACTCTATTTTCTTTACCATAAATATCTAAAGACTTAGTAATTTCTTTATAAAACGGATCTTCGGTGGGAAAAAGGAACTCAGCAGCACCAATTAAAAAACTGCCATGTTCTTTAAAATAAACACCAGACCATTTTTTTTCTGAAGAAAAAGGGACTATTTGGTCTGCTTTTTTTAATTTTGCTTCATCTAAAATGTCTTTGTATTTTTGCTTTATAGCCATAAGGGTGGGGTTATTATCCAGAGATGAGTTCACAAAAAAACTTAAGTATTTTTCTATATCTTCTTTTTTCTCTTTTTCAATAGGTATCAAATCATCTACATACATAGTCCCTTCAGTTAGAGTTCCTGTCTTGTCTAAACACATAACATCTACCCTTGCTAAAGTTTCTATGCAATAAAGCTCTTGAACCAAAACTTTGTATTTAGAAAGTCTAACTACACTAACTGCTAAAACTGTGCTGGTTAATAGCACTAAACCTTCGGGGATCATCCCAATTAGAGCTGCCGCTGTACTAACAATGGCACTATTCACATCAGAATTGCTAGACAATTGATTTAAAAACAAAAAAAAGCCTATCGGTAATATAAATATAGAAATAATTAATATGATTTTTTTAAAAGTTTTCATCATTTCAGATGAAACTTTTTTTATATTCTTCGCCTCTTTGTATATAGAGTAAGCATAATTGCTCTTTCCTACATGCTTAACCCTGGCTTTACATCTTCCACTAACAATGTAGCTCCCAGAATATAAAGAGTCATCTTTACGTTTGTCTATGTAATCAGACTCCCCTGTTAGCAAAGACTCATTTACCTGGCATTCACCGCTCAGTACTATGCTATCTGAAGGAATTTGATCCCCTTGGTTTAAAATTAGTATGTCGTCTTGTACTAAGTCTTCTGTATTAATTTTCTTTTCTTTACCATCTCTTATGACCGAAACTTTTGATGCTGAAAGAATCGAAAGTTTATCTATAGTTTTTTTTGAACGGATTTCTTGAACTATTCCTATTATTAAATTAGACAAAACCACACCCATAAAAGTGAGATTTTTAAAAGAGCCTGTGTAAGCTACTGCCAAAGCTAATATAAAATTTACTAAGTTAAAAAGAGTAAATAAATTATCTTTCACAATTTGCGAAACACTTTTTGTACTAACATTTGACCCTGTATTTGATAACCCATCTTTTACCCTGAGCAAAACATCACTTTCGCTGAGCCCTCTATTTTCATCTAAATAACTCTTTTTTTTGTTTGGCGATTCCAAAGTTTTATTCATACTACTCAAAATAAACATCCTTCAGCAATAAATAAATTTAACTGATTTTACTCATTTTTAAATATTAAGTCAAAAAATAAAAGAAAAAATGACAAAAAATAAATATATAAAAATAAAAACTTTGTTTATTATAAAGCAAAAAACAATTAAAATTAGGTAGATTTTAAGATTTTAAAACATAGCCTTAATTTTATAAAAACGTTAAATATCAATCAAAAAATTATTTATTTAAGGTAACTGTTAAAGCTAATAGTTTAAATAAATCTACATTTGAAAAATTAAGCGTACAAAAAAAGAAGGACTTAAATAAGCCCCAGAAGTTTTTTAAAAGTAATTGACATTAAGCCTTAAAGATAGTAACATATAGGCGCCGCTTATTGTGGGTTCTAAATAAATTCAGTTATGAACTTTACCTACTGTAGCGAGTCTTTTAATTAAGGTTTATGGTGTATAATATGAGCTATGCGATTGTGGAAAGTGGCGGAAAGCAGTACAAAGTTGAAGAAAATGATGAGCTGTTCGTTGAAAAGTTAGGTCTAGATGAAGGTAGTACAGTTGAGCTTAAGGTGGTAGCATTTTTTAAAGAAGGCTCTTTTGTTTTTTGTGACCCTTTCTTGCAAGATGCTTCAGTTAAGGCAACAGTTCTAAAGAATGGCAAAGGGAGGAAAATTACAGTTTTCACCTACAAGCCTAAAAAAAACTGCAAGAGAAAAAAGGGTCACAGGCAGCCTTTTTCTAAGATCAGAATAGATAGTATATCTGGTTAGGTATTTTGTTTTGGTAAATATTACTTTTTTTAAAAGTAATAGGGAGCAAATTTTGGGTTTTTCTGTTGAAGGTCATGCAGGTGTAGAAGTTTGCGGTAAAGATATTGTTTGTGCGGCTGTTTCTTCAGCGGTTTATTTAGTGCTAAATAGTATTACGGATGTATTGAGGCTGAAGCCTGACGTTCTGGAGGTCTTTCCTGGAAGAATTTTTTTAAAGTTAAGTAGTAAGGACGCTCATTTGTGCAACAATTTTTTGCAAGGCCTTAGGTTACATCTTGTGGAGATTTCTAAGCAGTATCCTGAAAATGTAAGTTTAAATTATAAGAAAATTTGAGGTTTATTTTATGTTAAAAATTAATATTCAGTTATTTGCTCATAAAAAGGGAATGGGTTCCACAAAAAATGGTAGAGATTCCGAATCTAAACGTTTGGGTGCAAAGCGTGCAGATGGTCAGTTTGTTAAAGCGGGCAATATTTTAGTAAGGCAAAGAGGTACTAAAATCCATCCCGGGCTAAACGTTGGTAAAGGGTCTGATGATACGCTGTTTTCAAAAATTAATGGTGTTTTAAGGTTTGAAAGGTTCGGCAAAACTAAGAAAAAGGCAAGTGTTTATGCAGTAGTAACTAGGGAGGCTGTAAATTCTTAGCTTTCTTGTTTTTGTAAGCTAGTTTGTACTTTTTTGAGTATATTTTTAAGTTTTACCTTTTATACTTTTTATTCGGTGCTTTTGTTTGGGTGTGGCTGTAGCATATATTTTAAATCTTTGAGTATGCAGATATACTCTCTATGTTTTTTATTTGTCTAAGCGAATTTGTTATTTACTTTCCACGTTCAGAAAAAAAGTTTGGTTGTTGTGTACCACAGCAACTTAGTACTGTAAAAGTTGTAGTATTAGGTACGCACCAACGGAGAGCAACTGTAGGTCTTGGGACCTTAAAAATTATGATTTAAAGAAAATTTGTTTTTTAAACCCATTCTTTATGGTGAAGAGTGAATTTTTTGGGTAGTATTAAATCTGGATAGATACATAAGATAAAGTGTTTGAAACTCTTAAGTTTAAATGGGTTATATCTTATAAAAAGTTCATTTTGAACTCGAAAATTACTTTTTTATTCGATATTCTTTGTCCGGTTTTAAAAAATGCCGTCCCAGGCTTAAGACTGCCTTGTTTTTGTTTCGCTGGTTCTTTTGGCAAAAAGCTTACAATCATTGTGTTTACACAGAATAGTCAGAAAAGCAAAGTTATATAGTTTTATTTCGGGATTTCCTTTTGATTTTGGGCTGGTAATCCAATTTAAACACAAGTAATTAGAATATTGTCTAATTTGATTTTCTTTTTTTGTCTCTTTTTTGTGTAAATTGTCTCTTAAGCAGCATGATTTACATAAGATCTACTTATACTTTTTTTTGCGGATTTTTTTTATTTATTTTTATAAAATTATTCTTAGTATTTTAGAATATATTTAAGAAACAATTATTAATAAAATTTGCACTTAATATTTAAAATAATGTAAACTGTTTTAGGTGTTTCTTATTTTAATATTTAAAGTGAAATTTTGGAAGTCTTTGCTTATTGTGGTTAGCTTCGGAGATTAGTTGTGAGAGAAGTGGTAATTAAAGGAAAAGAATTTACCCCTTATTTTTCGGGGACATACTGTTTTACGTTTTTTCAAAAATGTTATTTGCTTTTTAAAAGGCTTTTCGATATATTAGCCTCATTTTTTTTTATTGTTATTTTTTCACCTTTGATGCTGATTGCAGCTCTTGCAATAAAAATAACAACAAAGGGCTCTGTCGTTTTTACGCAAGAAAGAGTGGGGCAATTTGGTAAAATAATAAAAGTATATAAATTTAGAACTATGAGTACAGATGCTCCAAAAAACGTTGCAACAGGCGAACTTGAAAATCCTGACATTTATATTACAAAAATTGGCAAAATTTTAAGGTTAACAAGTTTTGATGAGATTTTACAGCTTTTTAATGTTTTAAAAGGAGACATGAGTCTTATTGGTCCAAGGCCTATTATTTTGCAAGAGGAAACCCTGCATGAACTTAGAAAATTAAAAAACATATATGCTATAAAGCCTGGAATAACTGGGCTAGCTCAAGTTAATGGTAGGGATCTTTTAACTGTCAAAGAAAAAGTGGATTTTGATTTTAAATATATGAAAAATATATCTTTAAAAATGGATCTTTACATTTTATGGAGGTCTTTAATAGTAGTTTTTAAAAGGGCAGATTTGTTTGAAGGCAAAATAAAAAGATGAAAATAAATTTATTATTTCTCATTGTAAATGATTGTTATTGTTTGCTTAAAAAATTTATTTAATAACTATGATAATTAATCTTCTAGACTTCTTAAGTTTAAATCAACTTTAGTAGTGTTAGCAATATTTAGCGTTTTTTTCCTTGCTTCTTCAATTTGCAAAAATACACTTTCTATATCTTTTCCTTTGCTAAGTGTAACGCGTTCTCCATCTTTGTTTATAAAATTTATAGACCGATGATTTTCACCTTTTTCTCTAAAAGATTTATATCTAGCTATATTTAATAAATTAATAAAATGCATATTTTTAATAGAAGATTTAGTTTCAAATACTTTTTCTTCCGTGCCAATAATCTTAAAATAAAGCTTGTTTTCTTCTGATCCTTTTACAATTTTAACTTTTAACTCTTCATTTTCAGATAAATTATCAAATGAAGACCCTGTAAGAAACTGTAAATCTTTCTTTTTTAATACAATTTCTGAATTTTCTAAAAAATTTATCATAGTTTTAATACTAAATTTAATTTCTTCAGAATCAGCAGATTGTTCTTCAAATACATCAAACGCTTTTTCAACTACTCCAGAAAAATCTATTTCGTATCTATCAAGAAGTTTGGCAAGGTCTGTTCGCAAATCCAGAACATTCCCATCTATTTTCTTGGTTATTTCTTTAAATTCTTCTACACTTTTTATTGTTTGAACATCTTCTTGGTCTTCAGAAATGTATATTAAATCGTTTCGCCTGTAATCATCTATTACCATAAATCCGTTATTCTTATCTTCTGACTCAATATATTTGTTGGTTGAAGAATATGTAAATCTCTGATTCGCGTTAATAGACAACATATTAAAAAAATCTACATTTAGTATAGGTTGTCTAGAGTAAGGATGACATTCTTTAATTACATTTTGCAACTCTATCTGTAACTTAAACTTAACTTTACCGTTTTCATCAATTTCTTCTGGTATGATCTCAAACATCTTACCGCGTAATTCTGTATTTTTTTCAAAACTAATTCTCAGAAACTTTTCAATCGTTTCTCCTTTAAGTTCAAACCTTAAATCTTCTTCACTAAACTTTTCTTTTAATTTACTAAACATTTCGCTACATTTTTTTGCTATCGCTTCTTTATTCTGCGATGGTTCTTTAAAAACTTTTTGTACATCAATCATAAAAGTAGATAAGTTGTATCTGTATAGCTCCCAGCCCAGACTAAGCTTTTTTGGCTCCGGTTTTTCCCCTAGGTTGCTACTACCACCAGAAGTAAAATATTCGTAGGCTAAAATTCCCAACAAAACAATAATAGCTGCTGGTAAAACTCTTTTTGCTAAAAGTTCTAATACACCTTTCCCATTGGAGCTAACAGAATTAGAAAAAAATTTTGTAAGTAAGTTTGCACTCGTATTTTGTTGCATATTGCCTAAAAAGGCTGAAACAGCAACAGTCCCTGCTAAAATTGCACCACTGTATTTCTTGTTTATTTTAAACTTCATACTTTTGCCTCTAACGCAACAAACAGATCTTGCAAACTGATTTTTAATACCGAATCAATTCGTTACTATATAAAACTTGAATGTAAAAGTAAAAAACATCATTACCACTATTATAAAAAAAAACAGTAAAAATGTCAATATATTTTTATATAATTGTAAAAAATATATTGTATTTTAAAAATTGCAGCAAAATTCGCTTTAACAGACTAGCAAGGGCACCTCAATTAGCCTTATTTTTAAATTTTTTAAACATTATTTTTCATACTTCCTACTTTTCTTAAACTTTTCTAGAATTCTAAAGTAGATACTTTTTTCGTAAACTTTTGGCAAAAGTTCGTCATCTAATTTGTTTTTTAAGTGTTCTTTTGAATAGCCTCTTGTTAAAATTCCACCCAAAGCTATAGATATATTACCTGTCTCTTCTGAAACAACAACAACTAAAGCATCAGAAATTTCGCTGATGCCTAGTGCTGCTCTATGCCTTGTGCCTACATGATCCACTATATTTTTATTTTTAGTAAGTGGTAAAATGCAACCTGCCGCATAAATTGTGCTATCTTTAATAACAACAGCACCATCATGAAGGGGAGACTTGTTAAAAAATATATTCCCTAATATTGGAACTGATGGTAGAGCTTTTACAGTGGTCCCTGTGCTTATAATGTCGCCTAGTTTTGTTTCCCTTTCAAAAACTATTAGAGCACCAGTTTTACTGTTTGAAAGAGTAATAACTGCCTCTACAACCTCTTTAATACAATTACGCTTTTCTTTTAGTTCTAAAGAATCAGCACCATAAATATGCCCCCCAATTTTAGTTCCTATTTTATTTCTTCCTATTTGTTCTAAAATATTTCTAAGCTCAGGTTGAAAAACTATAACCACAGTAATAACGGCAAATTCAAAGAATTTATTCAAAATGTTACTAAGAACAACAAATTTTAAAACGGAAGAAAAAAACGCGGCTGTAACTAAAATTACAATTCCTTTGACTAATTCTATAGCTCTGGTTTTTTTTATTAAATTTATAAAACTATATATTATGAAAGCCGTTATTAATATGTCTAAAAAATCTAAAAACCGAAAAGTTTTAATTAAATTAACAAAAGATTCCCAACTAAAACCGAACATTAAAAATTAAAATCCTTTTTTTTATATTACAAACTAAGACTGATGCTACTAAAAGACAAACAAATTTTCAAGATTTATGGAAAAATAGAAGGTTAAAAACTAGGAATACATCAGATAAATTTAAGTGCCACAATAAAATATATATCAAGACCTATAATTTATCTTGCCTATACTTTTTGATTGGCAGAAAGTTTTCTGCACGACAATCTTTTTCCCCTTCTGCAGTGTAAGCATGAACTTTACGTGTTGGCTTTTCGGTAGGATTAGCAAAGTTGCATGCAATTTAAGTCCCTGCAGCTTACTTCTTAGCTTTAAAAAGTATAATCTTCCAAAAAAGTTTAAGGAGACACTCTATTAACTTTGCTATACTTAAGGGGCCAATAGTTCTTCGCTTTTGGTTACAAAAAATTTCCACATTATTTGCCAATACATTGAATTCTTTTTGTTCTACATACTTTAAATTTTAGCATATATATCCAGCTTTTGTGTTGCCTATGAACAGTTGTCTCTGGAATTTTTATGTTCAAGTAATTTATTTATAAAGTTTTAGACCTATTCCTAAAACCAGTGTATGTCACTAAATACACAGAATATTTTTTAGAAAAACATACTAAAAAAAAGAAGGCCTTTTGAAATTTATTTAATAATATTGGTAAAAGGTTTGTCTAGACTCCAGAAAGTATATACTTTTTATTTGATCTGAACAAGCAAATACTGGTATCAAGTAAGTGCATGTCATGCACACGGGTGCTGCTAAGAAAAAATTCTTATGCGAATAAGCAAAAATTTTATTTAACCATCATCATGCAATGAACATTTTAAGTATACTTTCAAGCTCCTAATTAAAATTCATAGTTTCAATAGCACTCGGCTCAGAGGCCTAAACATTATGCTAAATTGAAAAAAACGTTTTAAATGTCCTAAGCAAAAAAGTAGCGGTAAAATTAGAAGAATGCTTGAAAACTTTTTACATTTGGCAACAATAACTTTTAAAATAAGTAAAAATTAACAAATGTTTATAACTTATATAATTTACTTATAACTTTGCTAGCCTTTTTATTATCTATATCAATCAATAAAATAACACGATGCACATGTTCCCAACATTACCCTTTAGCAGGAACAGCCTACTCTTAAAAATTACTATCATTCTAAAAAAACGCCGAAATCATAAACAGCAAAAAAAGAAAAAAACAAGACTCTCTAAAAAACTACTCTACCGAAACAAGGTAATGATATATTGGCTGATTACCCTTTACTAGCGATATTTCTTTTTTGGACCACTTGGTTTGTACTATACCAAAAAGTCTTTCAGCATCACTGTCTGGTACGCCCTCACCATATATTATAGTAACAAATTCATTATTCCTACGCACCATATTGTGCAGTAATTTTAGCACCGCTTTGTTAACATCTTTGGATTTACAAAAAAGTTTTCCATCAATCAAAGAAATTATATCGTCTTTCTTTATTTTAAGCCCTCCAAATTCAGCATCTCTAGAAGCAAGAGTTACCTGCCCGGTTTTTACTTTCCCCGCCCCAGCAGTCATAGAATCAAAGTTTTCTTTTACCGATTTATTTCCGGAAAAAGCCAACAAAGCTGCAATACCTTGAGGAACAGTTTTCGTAGGTACTACATGTACCTGCCGGTCTTTTACCACATTCGCAACTTGTTCCGCGGCAAGAAAAATATTTTTGTTATTTGGCAAAATAAAAACATCTTTTGCCGGGGTAGCACGAACAGCTGTAATAATATCTTCAATACTAGGGTTCATAGTTTGCCCACCTTTAACAATGTGGGAACAACCAAGTTCCTTAAACAGAGACTCTATGCCTTCGCCCACAGCTACTCCAACAAACCCATAATTTTGCGACGGTATTGCTTTTTCTAATGCAGAAGTTACACTATTGACGCTCTTTCTTTCTAAATTAATATCTTTTTCTGTATTTAAGGAATCTCCAGCTTTATTCCTTTTACTAACCAAACGGTTTTGTTCTTTCATGTTATCTATTTTAACTTTTAAAAAATCGCCCGCACTGAGTCCTTCCTTCAATGCTAAATCTGGATTATTAGTATGTAAGTGTACTTTTACTATATCGGAATCTTCCACGACTACAACACTGTCGCCAATTTTCGAAAAGCACGACCGTAACTTTTCAAGAACGGAGTCTTCACTTTTTTTTCTTACAATAAACTCTGTACAATATGTAAATTTTATATTTTGATGACTAAATTTCGAAATCTCCGGGTCATCAAAAATAGAAAAATATCTATTACCAGCACTAGAAGCGCCAGAGTTATTAAGAAAGTTTTCGGGAATAACCACTCCATCTTTAATTACAGAGAGCATCCCCTCAAGTATTAAACAAAGCCCTTGCCCGCCAGCATCTACAACCTTCGCCCTCTTTAAAACTGGCAACAATTCAGGCGTTTTCATTAAGGCCTCTTTAGCACCTGCTAGCATAGATTCTAGAACACTAACTTCATCACTGTTAAAAAAAGCCGCATCCATGCCCTTTTCGTAAGCGATTCTCGCTACTGTTAATATAGTCCCTTCAGTTGGGTTCATAACAGCATCATATGCGTTTTCCACGCCTTTTTTAAAAGCTTCTACTAACTGCTTTCCGTCTATTTCTTTCTTCCCTGCAGTTGCTTGTGAAATACCCCTGAATAAAAGTGATAAAATCACTCCAGAATTTCCACGAGCACCTCTTAACATCGAAGAAGCGGCTATTTCTAGGACAGAGCTTACATCGAGCGAATTTTCGTGAACTTTTCGAAGCGACTCACAAGCAGACAGCATTGTCATAGACATATTTGTACCAGTGTCACCATCTGGAACTGGGAAAATATTAAGTTCGTTAACCAAATTTTCATTATTTTTCAAATTATTTGAGCCTGAAATAATGGCTTTTATCAATAAGCTAGAGGTTATCAAATGAAAAACTCCTTTGTAACGTCTATTAATAAAAGTTGCAACCGGTATTATTATACAATGTATTTCTGTAAAATACAACAATGGACTCCAAAAATAAGACTATTAACAGACATATAAGTCCAATTTTTGGGTCGGTTTTTAAGTTAGTTACGGGTTATTAGCTTTAGATAAAAGAAAGTGCCTTATTCGTGAATTTATTGGGTAGCCTTTTATTTGAATAAAGGAGTGGTGTTATGGCTGCTTTTAAACGAGAATCGCAAATAGGTGAAAATCTACTTTTTCTTTTTAATATGCAAAATCTGTATTTTTTTCGTTTTATACAAAGCAATTATTCGTTGCTCCAGATTTTGTGCCGCACAGTGTAATTAGTGCTTAAAACACACAAAGTATTAATTTTTACCACCTTTTCAAACAAAAACGAGGCTTTTAAAGCGCATTTTATTTTCGTACAATTAAACACAATTGCACAAAAACAGTTTTGCTTTATATATAAACGGCCGAAATTGAAAAAAGTTGTTTTTTTCTGTTGACAAAATTTTGCTTTGAGTGTTAAAATCTTAATTACGCTCGTGGTTGCGAGTTCGGAC